>Ga0075433_10000067_pt1 | contig 45943 bp, 49 predicted proteins | sample RhiMethybrSRZTD2_FD_75299 | JGI IMG/M metagenome (GOLD analysis project Ga0075433, IMG submission 75299) | Populus rhizosphere microbial communities from Tennessee, USA - Rhizosphere MetaG P. TD hybrid SRZTD2 | ecosystem: Host-associated > Plants > Roots > Rhizosphere > Soil | place: USA... | reverse complement strand
GGTTCGGGGATCAGCGGGTGGATCGCGACGAAGAAGCGGCCCCCCCGTTTCCAGTACTCGCGGAGGGAGTCCGTCTCCACGGTGCTGAGGTCGTTCCAGGGGGCGGGAATGAAGACGAGGTCCGCGTCGGCCGGGACCGCCTTGTCCTTCACGAGGTCGAGCGGCTTGAGCTCGATGTTCTCCAGCGCCGTCAGGCGGTTGATGAAGGCGGCCATCCCGAGCTCTCCGGTGCCCCGGGGATCGATCTCGCGATGACCCACGGTGACGTAGACCATCGCCTTCCGGTCCGAGATGAGCTGGGCGATGGTCGTGATGATCTTGGGCTCGCCGAAGAAGTCGATCACCTCGCCCGTCTCGGGATTGCCCTCGTAGAGCTCCTTCACGTTGAGCGCCCGGCTCACGGGCTTGTCGTCGACGGTCTTTGTGACGAAGTAGATCGTGTTGGGCTCGGGCTTGGAGAACTGCTTGATGACCTCGGAGAGCTCCGGGGTTCCCTCCTTGATCGGCGCCCAGCGGATCTTCGGGTTCTGGCCGGCGATCTCGATGAGGAGCTGCTGAGTCCGCTTCCATCCCTCGCCCAGCGACTTGTCCACCTGACCCTCGGAGACGAAGTTCAGGTAGATATCGAGGTTGCGCTTGACGCTCCGGACAATCTGCCGGGACTGCGGGGAGATCTCCCACACCTTGTCGGTCGTCATGTCGATGCGGGCGTACCGCGTGTTGGCGATGAGATTGACCCCGAAGAGGAAGGCGGCCATGAGGAAGGTCATGACCGAGACGTTCAGCCAGGTGAGAAGGCGCCGTTTCCGGCTGCTGGAGGCCGCGAGACGGGCGGGTTCGGAGAGCACGGGAATGTCGGAGATGTTCATCGCCACCTCCGGGATTCGAGGGCGCGCACGCTCAGGAAGAGGAAGAAGACGATCAGGCTGAGGAAATAGACCAGCGGACGGGTGTCGATGATGCCGCGCAGGAAATCCTGGAGGTACCGGAAGGGGTCGAGGGCCTCCACGACCGCGCGCAGCTGCTTCCCCCACCAGTTCGCGTCGGAGATCATCGGGGCGAGCACGGTGGTTAGCAGGAGCATGAAGGTGATGACGAAGGTAATGACCCCCGCGGTGATCTGGCTTCCGCAGATGGTCGAGACGAAGAGTCCGATCGCGAAGAGCGAGGCCGTGATGAGGTAGACGCCCAGGTAGCCCGTGAGGGTTTCGGTCACGTCGACCGTGCCGTACTTGCCGGCCAGGATCACGTGGGCGACCGTGGGAAGCAGGAGGTAAAGCAGGAAGATGAGCGTGGCCAGGTACTTCGCCAGGATCACCTGGAATTCGGTGACCGGGGCGGTCATGAGGGTCTCGATCGTGCCCCGGTTTTTCTCCTCGGCGACGAGCCGCATCGTGACGAGCGGCGCGACAAAGACCATGAGCTGCGCAATCGCCCCGAGCAGGTTGGAGAAGGTGAAGGGGCGCGACCACTGCGCCGCGGTGTTGGTTTCCGAATAGAACATGACGCCGAAGATGAGCATGAGGGCGGTGAGGATGATGTACGCCATGGGGTTGACGAAGTAGACTCCGAGCTCGCGCCGGACCAGGGCGGCGATCGATCTCACGCGCCTACCCCCTTCTCCCCGGCGGCGCCGAGGGCGTCGGCCACGGGACCCGACCGGTCGGTTAGCTCCACGAACGCATCCTCCAGGGAGACGCGCTCGGGTCCCATCTCGAGCACCTCCCACTTCGCCTCGACCGCCCGCCGGAATACCTCAGATCGCACGTCGGATCCGTCGCGCGGCTCCACGAAGAACGTCCGGTCATTCCCGCGCGAGACCTCGACGACGTTCGCGACCCCTGGGAGTTTGCCGAGCGCCTCCCGGGCGCCGGAGGGAGCGCCCCGAAGGTCGAGACGGGTACGGCCCGTAGTGGTGAACTTGTGGATGTCCTCAAGCGGGCCGCTCGCGACCAAGCGGCCCCGGTTGATGATCAGGACGCGGCTGCACATCTTCTCCACTTCGGAGAGGATGTGGGTCGAGAGGATGACCGTCCGCTCGCGGCCCAGCTCGCGGATCACCTCGCGGACATGGCGGACCTGGATCGGGTCGAGGCCGATCGTGGGCTCGTCGAGGATCACGAGTTCCGGATCGTGGACGATGGCCTCGGCGAGTCCGAGGCGCTGGCGGTACCCCTTGGACAGGTGGCCGACGATCCGCTCGCGGACGTCGCCGAGGCTGCACCGTTCGAGGGCGCTGTCGACGGCGGCCGCGCGACGCGATCTCGGGAGCTGGTGGAGCGTGGCGCGGAACTCGAGGTACTCCTCGACGCGCATCTCGGGGTACAGCGGGTTGTTCTCGGGGAGGTATCCCACGCGTCGGCGGACCTCCAGGGACTGCCGGACGACGTCGAAGCCGGCGACGGTGGCCGACCCCGTCGTGGGCGGGATGAAGCCGGTGAGGATCCGCATCGTCGTCGACTTGCCCGCGCCGTTGGGGCCCAGGAAGCCGACGATCTCGCCCTTGGCGACGCTGAAGCTGATGTCGTCGAGCGCGACGGCGCCCGGGTAGACCTTCGTGAGGTTGCGGACCTCGATCATGCCGGCGTATCCAGGGAAATCGGAATAGGCAGCAAACCAACGGCCAATAGACTAGACGGATGACCCTGTGAATCTACGGCTGTAAGGCGATACCCGTCAGTAACAAGGGGGGGAGTATAGCAACCCAGACCGCATCACGCATTACGCATCACGCATCACGGCCCGGTTACGAAGGCCCTGACTGAGCTTCGAGCCCGCAGCTTCAAGCTACGAAGCCTCCAGCTCGATGCTACGCCGCTCGTGGCCCCTTTGGGAGCTTGCAGACAAGAAACTGAAAGCTCTCGAAGTGAACTCGTGAGTCCCGCTTCAAGCACCAGCCTTACTTGCTCTCAAACTCCGCGTCGATGATCTTCTCTCCGCCGGGGCCCTTGGCCTCCGGCGCCGGCCCGCCGCCGTTGGGGGGCGGAGGGGCGGACGACGCGCCGCGCTGCTTGGCGGCCTCCTCGTACATCTTCTTGCTGTACTCGTGGGGCGCCGAGGCCACCTCGTCGATGGCCCGCTTGATCTCGTCGACGCTCTCGCCCTCGCGCGCCTTCTTCAGGCGTTCGACCGCCTTCTCCACGCGCTCCTTGTCGGAGGCGGGGAGCTTCTCGGCGTTGTCCTTCACGAACTGCTCCGTCGTGTAGAGCACGTGGTCCGCCTGGTTGCGCGCCTCCACGAGCTCCTTGCGCTTCTTGTCCTCCTCGCCGTACTGCTCCGCCTCGGAGACCATCTTCTTGATCTCCGCCTCGTTCAGGCCGGTGGAGCCCTTGATCGTCACCTGCTGCTGCTTCGAGGTGCCGAGGTCCTTGGCGGTCACGTTGAGGATGCCGTTCGCATCGATGTCGAACGCGACCTCGATCTGGGGCACGCCGCGCCGCGCGGGCGGTATCCCGTCCAGGTCGAACGTCCCCAGCTTGCGGTTGTCGTTCGCCATGGGCCGCTCGCCCTGGTAGACCTCGATCGTCACCGCGGGCTGGTTGTCCGCCGCCGTGGAGAAGACCTGCGACTTCTTGGTCGGGATCGCCGAGTTGCGCTGGATCAGCGGGACCATGAGCCCGCCCTCGACCTTCAGCCCCAGCGTGAGAGGCGTGACGTCGAGGAGCAGGATGTCCTTGTCGCCCTTCAGGATCGCTCCCTGCACCGCCGCGCCCACCGCGACGATCTCGTCGGGATTGACGCTCCGGTTGGGCTCGCGCCCGAAATACTCCTTCACGAGCTTCTGGACCATCGGGATGCGGGTCGAGCCGCCGACGAGGACCACCTCGTTGATGTCGGAGGGCTTGAGCTTCGCGTCCGCGAGGGCCGCCTCGACCGGCTTCATCGAGCCGCGGACCAGGTCGCCGATGAGCTGCTCCAGCTTGGAGCGGGTCATCTTGACGGCGAGGTTGAGCGGCTGGCGGTTCGCGTCCTGCGCGATGAACGGGAGGTTGATCTCCGTCTCGAGCATGGACGAGAGCTCGCACTTGGCGCGCTCGCAGGCCTCCTTGAGGCGCTGCATCGCCATGGGATCCTTGCGGAGGTCGACCTTGTTCTGCCGCTGGAACTCGTCCGCGACGTGGTTGATCAGGATGTGGTCGAAGTCGTCGCCGCCGAGGTGCGTGTTGCCGTTCGTGGAGAGGACCTGGATCACCTCGTTGTCCACCTCGAGGATCGAGATGTCGAACGTGCCGCCGCCCAGGTCGTAGACGGCGATCTTCTGGATGCCCTTTTTCTTGTCGAGGCCGTACGCGAGGGCCGCGGCCGTGGGTTCGTTGATGACGCGCTTGACGTCGAAGCCCGCGATGCGGCCGGCTTCCTTCGTGGCCTGCCGCTGGGAGTCGTTGAAGTACGCGGGGCAGGTGATGACCGCCTCGGTCACCTTCTCGCCGAGGTACGCCTCGGCCGTCTCCTTGAGGTCCGCGAGGACCATCGCGGAGATTTCCTGCGGCGTGTACATCTTGTCGCGGATCTTCACCTTGACGGGCTCGTCGGGCGACCCGACGACCTCGTAGGGGAACATCTTCTCTTCCTGGGCCACCTCGCTGCGCCGGCGGCCCACGAACCGCTTGATGGAATAGACGGTGTTTCTCGGGTTGATGATGGCCTGGCGCTTGGCGAGCTGCCCGACCGCGCGCTCGCCCGTCTCGGTGAAGCCGACGACGGACGGCGTGAGATTCGAGCCGTGCTTGTTGGGGATGACCTTGACCTCGCCGCCTTCCATGATGGCGACGACGGAGTTGGTCGTTCCCAGGTCGATGCCGACGATCTTGCTCATGAGACCCTCCTAGGGGCTACGGCCCAATAATCGCAACCCTTGTGCCAATCGACCGGCAACCTACGCACGTAAGTACTTGCACTATAGGCCGTTAAGAAACTTCACGACCCGTCGTCGCCACGAGACGGACCGGATGCCAATGTGACAGAGCTCTCCCCGTTCGAAGGCAGTCCCGAGAGAAGCCGGTGAGGCCGATATCTATTGGGGTATCGCGCGATGAACATTCCGGGCTGGCTGATTTGCACGGCGTCGATCGCCGGGTTCGCGGCCCTTTGCTGGGACGCGGGGACGCGATTGCCGGAGGCCTATCCGACGATCGCCCGATGCCAGGCCGATCCGGCCCGGTACGCCGGTCGCGAGATCTGGATCATCCCCGGGCGAGTCTCGGCGTCCGACCCGGAAGGGTACGAGGTCCAGCACGGAGGCGGCGGGAGCGTGCGCGTCCGCGCGACGTCGCAACCGACGCCGGGGTCCTACGTGTACGTTCGCGGGACGTTCCAGGCGGATGGGGTTGTCGATCAGAAATCGATCCTCGCGGACGACCACTTCATCGCCGAACGGAACGGCGTCCTCGCGATTTCGATCGCCGTCCTGGTCCTCTTCGCCGGGTTCTTTCACCGGACGTTCGCGTGGCGGAACGGCGCGTTTCACGTGCGGGAATCCTATTCCGCCGAAGCTCCGCAGAATCTCACGGATAGGAACTAGGAGCGAAGGCGAATGGCCGATCTCCTGACCCACTACGTTTCCGGCCGAATCGCGGGCCTCGGCATCCGCGACCGCGCGACGGCGATCGTCTTCACGCTGGGCGTATTCCTCCCGGACTTGATCGGAAAGCCCATCAGCCTCATCCCGGGGCTTCCGGATCTCGCCCAGGCCCCGGCGCACAGCCTCCTGGGCCTGCTCTGCGCCTGCGGCGCCGCCTGCCACCTGTTCGCACCCGACTTCCGCCGGAGGGCCTTCGTGGCGCTCTACGCGGGGTCCCTGGTCCACATCCTGGGAGACCTGCTCAAGACCTACCTGGGCCGGGGAGCGGTCATGCTGCTGCATCCCTTCTCCCTCAAGGGATTCGAGGTGGGCTTGTACCGGAGCGAGGACGTCTTCTACCTGCTGCCCGCGGATCTCGGGATCCTGGCGATCCTGTGGATCCTCGGGCTGCGACGGGCGAGGCATCCCGCGCCCGCTGGAGATATGTCAAGACCTTAATGTTGTAACGCCCGCGCCGCGTAGTCCTTCGCCCGGGCGTAGAACTTCACGAGGTCCATCGCCTCCCCGTCCTCCCCCGCGACGAGGAACTCGTCCGCCATCGCCTTCGAAACCACGTGGAAGGCGTACTCCTTCTCCTTCCCGCGCGCCTGCAGGTTCTCGAAGATCTCGCGGATCCCCTCGGGCTTGTCGTCCTGGATCGCCTTCTCGGTCGCGGCGTCCATCGCGATGTGCACGATCAGGTTCTCCCCCTCGACGACGAGCGGGATCGTCGGATCGGCCTCCAGTTTCTCCCACCACGGGTGGAGATCCTCGTGCAGGAGCATGAACCGCAGGACCGACTGGAGAAAAGGATCCTTCGGCGTCTTCTTCGCCTTGGCGTGCTTCCACAAGTCCGCCAGCACGGCGGCGTTGAGCTCGGTCATGGAGGAGGATTCTTGATTCTTGATTCTTAATTTTTAATTCTTGATTCTTGATTCCTGATTCCCAACCCCACGTCAGTTCTTCACCACGAGGTGCTTCCTCCAGGCGCGGTCATTTCGCTTCGGGAAGTCCGACCGGTAATGCACCCCGCGCGACTCCGTCCGCCGCGCCGCGCAGCGCGCCATGAGCGTCCCCACCGTCACCAGATTCTGGAGCTCCCATCCGGCGGGAGAGGCGAACCCCATCCGCATCACCGTCGACGCCCAGAAGGTCATCCGCTCGTCCGCCTCCGCCAGCCGCTTCCCATCGCGCTCGATCCCCACCTCTCGCCACATCAGGCTCCGGAGCGAGTTGCGGAGGTCCTCCAGATCGACCCCGTCCGGCGGCTGGAATCGCTGGCTGAACGCGTGCCCGCCCTTCGGCTTCAGCTTCGCGCGGCCCGCGGCGTGACGTCCCGCCCGGCGCCCGCAGACCAGACATTCCAGGAGCGAGTTGGAGGCGAGCCGGTTCGCGCCATGGAAACCCGTCGCGGCGCACTCCCCCGCCGCGTAGAGCCCGGCGACGCTCGACCGCCCGTCGAGGTCCACCTTCACGCCGCCGATCATGTAGTGCGCGGCGGGCCGGACCGGGATCGGGTGCCGGGTCCAATCGACGCCGAATTTCCGGCAGAGCGCGACGAGCCCCGGGAATTGCCGCATCACCTGCTGGCGCGGGATGTGGGTGATGTCGAGGTAGACCTGCGTGTCCCCCGTCTTGAGCATCTGTTTCAGCATCGAGCGCGACACCACGTCCCGGGGCGCCAGGTCCCCATCGGGTGATAATCCTTCATGAAGGCGCGACCGCGGCGGTCCCTCAGGATGCCCGAGGCTCCGCGCACCGCCTCGCTCACGAGCGCCCGGCTCGCGCCCGCCAGGTAAAGCGTCGTCGGGTGGAATTGCATGAACTCGAGGTCCATCAGCTCCGCCCCGGCGCGGTACGCCATCGCCAGCCCGTCCCCCGTCGCGATGACGGGATTGGTCGTCTCGCGGTAAATCTGCCCGACGCCGCCCGTCGCGAGAATCGTCGCGCCCGCCAGCGCCGCCCGCGCCTGTTTGCCGTCGTGGAAGAGCACCCCGTGGCACGTGCCGCCCCGGGTCAGGAGATCGATGGCGAAGGCGTTTTCGACGAACGCGATGTTCCGGTTGGACCGCGCCTTCCGGATGAGCGTACGCTCCAGCTCCAGACCCGTCTCGTCGCCCCGGTGAAGCACGCGCGCCCGGCTGTGGCCCCCCTCGAGCGCGAACTGGAGCGCCCCGTCGTGGCGATCGAACTGCGCGCCCCACGCGATGATCTCTCGGACGGCGTCCGCGCCCTCCGCGATCACCGTCCGCACGAGCCGCTCGTCCGAGATCCCCCATCCGGTGGCGAGCGTGTCGGCGATGTGCGACTCGAGAGCGTCCCGCTCGTCGAGCGCCGCGGCGATGCCCCCCTGGGCGTACCGCGAATTGGATTCGATGACTTCCCGCTTGGTGATGACGAGGACGCGCGTCGATCCGGCCGCCTCGATCGCCGCCCGGAGCGCCGCCAAGCCGCTCCCAATGACGATCACGCCCGCTTCGAGCGGTGGGCGCAGTTTTCGCAGGTCGAAGGAGACCAGGTGACGTGGCGTCGGGATATTGAGTGGCTTCATGTTCCCAGACTCAAGTTAGGGGCCGGGTTTTTCCTGCGCACCCCGTGATGCCTTGTCCTCGGGCTGGATGCTCGAAACTTCGGGAGGCTGGAAGCTGGTTTCTGGGAGCTGGAAGCCGACCCGCGGTCCCGCAGGGTCATCGCTCCTCGATGGGGCGATTGTAGAGAGTCCCGTTGCGGTGGCAGATGAGGAGCGCCTTGACGACGTCCTCGTCGAAGAGCTTTCCGGCCCCGTCCGACATCCGCGCGAGAAGGTCCTTCGGGTTCGGGTAGGAGCCCGAGCCCGTGAGCGACCCGCCGGAGATGCCCAAGTCGTCGAAGTGGTTCGCGACGATGATGATCCGGCCCAGGAGCGGCGTCTCCTCGTTCTTGATGTGGAACGGGAAGCCCGAGCCGTCCGCCCGCTCGTGGTGGTACCGGATCCCGGGCAGGAGATCCTCGTGACCCTCGATGCAGGAGACGATCTTCTCGCCGGCATGGATGTGCGCCTCCGGCGTCGGCGATTCCGCCGAGCCGAACGCCTCGATCTTGCCCACGTCGTGGAGGAGCGCCGAGAGGCGGACCCGCTCGGTCTCCTCCCGGGTCATGCCGAGCTGGCCCGCGATGGCGACGGAATACTGGGCGACGCGCTCCGAGTGGCCCTGCTTGCGGGGCTGGAGGGACTCGAGGGCCGAGACGAGGGCGCGCACGGAAGTCACCAGCTGGTCGCGGAGCTTGCGGGAGACCGCCCCGCTCGTGAGGGCGATCGACATCTGGAGGGCCGCGCAGGTGACGACCTCGAGATCCTCCACGCTGAAGGGGGAGGCGGCCCGGCCCGAATGAAAGTAGAGCAGCCCCTCGGCCCGTCCCGCCACGAGGATGGGGACGGCGATCACCGACTTGATCTTCTTCAGGACGACGCTCTCGGAGATGTTCAGCCGCTCGTCGAGGGCCGCGTCCGACGTCAGGAGCGGCGTCCCCGTCTGGAGGATGCGCTTGGCGATCGTCTTGCTCACCTTCCGCTCGGACCGGTCCTCGTCCCGCTCGAAGGAGGCCTTGGGAAGGAGCCGCCCGGTGCTCTCCTCGTTCATGAAGAGGTAGCCGTCGTCGGCGCCGATGTTCTCGGCGATCATCTGGAGCGATCGCTGGGTCGCCTCGTTGATGTCCTCGGTCGTGATGAGGAGGCGCGCCAGGTTGTGGGTGACGGTGATCGTCCGGGACCGGACCTCGTGGCTGATGACCTGGGTGGGCCGCCCTCCGGTGAAGGAGGCCGCGTCGCGCGTCCGGGACCCCGGCTCGATCGAATCGAGTCCCCCCGTCGGCGGGTCATCCTCGACGATCTTGTCCTCGAAGCTGAGGATGGTCCGCCCGATGAGCATCTCGTCGCCGGGCTTGAGCGCCTCCTCGGTCACCTTGATGTTGTTGACGAAGGTGCCGTTGGTGGAGTTCAGGTCGCGGACGAAGCAGAGGCCGCCGAGGCGGAAGATCTCGGCGTGGGTGCGGGAGACCCCCTGGTCGAGGATCTGGATGGTCTGGCTCTCGTCGCGGCCGAGGGTGATGACGTCGTCCCGGACCTCGAATACCCGGCCCTGGTTCGGTCCCGTTTTGACGCGGATGAACGGCATGCGATTCCGTGTTAATCGAGGCCTGACCGCCCGTTCCGCCGGGCCGGTTCAACTATACCCGCCGTGGGGGTACGGTCAAGCGAAACCCCCGGAGACGTGCTGAAGTTCAAAGTTCAATGTTCAAAGTCGTGCGAAGTCCAACGTCCGGCCGACTTTGGACATGGGACTTCGCACGACTTTGCACGTTGCACTTCAGCCCTTCCGCACTTTCAGTCGGTGAGTCTTCCGTCGACCAGGCGCGCGACGCGGCCCGCGAGGCTCGCGACCGTCGCGTCGTGGGTGACGATGACGAACGCCTTGCCCGTCTCTCGCGAGAGCTCCCGGATCAGGTTCTGGATCTCGAGCGACGTCGCGGCGTCGAGGTTGCCCGTCGGCTCGTCGCAGAACACGACCTCGGGATCGCCGACGAGCGCCCGGGCGATCGCCACGCGCTGGCGTTCGCCTCCCGAAAGCTGGTGCGGACGGTGGTGGAGCCGCTCGCCGAGGCCCAGCCGCTCGAGGAGCGCGCGGGCGCCCCGCCGAAGGGCCGCGCCCTTCCCGATCCACTCGAAGATCCCCGTCCGGATCATGAGCGGGATCAGCGTGTTTTCCAGAGCGGAGAGCTCCGGAAGCAGGTGGTACATCTGGAAGACGAACCCGAACTTGTGGTTCCGGATGAAGGCCTGCTCCGCGGCATCGGTGAGCGACAGCTTCGCGCCTCGGAACGAGACCTCCCCCACCGTCGGCCGGTCGAGAAATCCCATCAAGTGCAGGAGCGTGCTTTTCCCCGAACCCGAGGGGCCGACGATGCCAAGGATCTCCCCCTCGCGCAGGTCGAGCGAGACCCCCTTGAGCACCTTGAGGTCCTTCTCGCCGGTGCGGTAGACCTTCTCGACCGATTCCACGTGGAGGAAATCACTCATCGCGGATCGCCTCGATGGGGTCGGTGCGCGCCGCGCGCAGCGCCGGGTAGATGCTGAAGATCATGCTGATGACGAGCGTGAACGCGACGATCACGCAGATGGTCTGGAACTGGATCTGGACCGGCACCCGGTCGAGATAATAGATCTGCCGGGGGAAGAGGTCATATCCCGTGAACCGCGCGCCGGGGCGGCTCACGGTGAGCGCCAGGCTCACGAACATCGCCGCGGCCCCTCCCACCAGGAGCGACGCGTAGGCTATGGTCCCGGCGATGCGCAAGGCGCTTCCCGAGAATCGGTCGTACAGCGGTTCCCCCAGTCGACGGACTCCGGCCCAGAGCAGGGGCAGGCCTCCCGCGCCGAGCGCGATCCAGAGACGCGTCGAGGCGGCGATGGGCCAGTCGTAGTCCTGGCGCGGCTCGTAGCCGGGGATCCAGGAATAGAAGACCCACGAGGCCGCCGCGAAAAGCGCTCCCGAGACCGCCGCCCAGGCCCAGGCGCGCGACGTCCAGCGGCGGTAGAGTCCGATCCACGAGATGACGAGCGCCGTCAGCGCCCCCAGGAAGAGCGCGAGGGAGGCGGAGGGCGCCGACGATCCATCGAGCCGGAGGTGGTTGAGCTCGCGCGAGGAGATCCGGACGAAATCGACGATCTCGTTCAGGTTGAGCGGCAGGATGACGCCCAGCCCGATGCCGGCGATGGACCCGAACAATCCGCACGCCGCGCCGCTGAGGAGGAAGATCGACGTGACGCCGCCCGGCGTGCCGCCCAGCGCCTTGAGGACGCCGATGTCCCGCGTCTTCGCCCGCACCATCAGCGTGTAGATCGCGATGATGTTGAACCCCGCCACGATGACGATGCAGAAGAGGATGATGATCTGGATCCCCTTCTCGACCTCGACCGCCTGGAGAAGCGTCCGCCGCTCCTCCTCCCACGTGCGGACCACCTTCGCCTTGCACCGGCCATGGGCGTGCGATTCCGGGTGCGAGCACGGATCGGCGGCGTGGAGGACTTCGATGATCTTCTCGCGGACCTCCTCGCCATTCCGGTCGTAGTCGTCCACTCCCACCGCCAGGACGTTCGCGTACGGCTTGTCCAGGGTCTTGAGGAATCGCTGCATCGATTCGAGGCTCATGAAGACGAGTTTCGAATCGTATTCCGCCATCCCCGTCTTGAACCACCCCTTGATCTGGAAACTCTGACGGAGGAGGACGGGCCAGTCATCCTTCTGCCGCGCGGTCTGGAGGATCACCTCCGGAATGCGGTACGGAGTGATCTCCGATCCGACGATCAGCGCCGGGAATTCATCTTCGGGCACCCGGAAGGTGTTGGGTCCGAAGGGTCCGGAATTTCCGCGACCGAAGTACGCCTCGAGCTCGCCCGTGCCCCGCTCCTGCTCGGGATCGATGCCGATCACCTGCACGTCGGGCGTCCGGCCCCCCTCGCGCGTATCCCGCCCCCCCACGCCCCGCACGGAGGTCAGCCAGGCCAGGTACTCGAGCCGGGGCGCGCAGCCTGTGACGTGCGGAATCTTGCGGATCTGCCCGGCGAGCTCCGGGTAGTTCGTGAAGATGTCCTCGTGCGAGGCGCCCCGGACCAGGATGTGGGACTGGACTCCCCGGATGCGCGCCCGCATGTCCCGGGAGAAGCCCCCCATCACGCTCGTCACGACGATCATCACCATGATGCCGACGGCCACGCCGGCGATGGAGAAGTAGATGATCCGGTGCGCGCGCAGGTACCGGAGGGCCATGAAGAGCTTGTACATTGCGGAGATTACGGATTCCGGATTGCAAATTGCGGATGGATCCGGCTCCCGCAATCCGAAATCCGAAATCCGAAATCGCTCATGGGCCCTCGGGCTCTCGAAGGAGGGGGAACAGGATGACTTCGCGAATGCTCGTGGCGCCGGTCAGGAACATGATCAGGCGATCGATTCCAATGCCCAGTCCGCCCGCCGGGGCCATCCCGTGCTCCAGGGCCGACAGGAAATCTTCGTCCACTTTGCCCGATTTCATCATCTCGTCCCCCGCGCCCTTGGCCTGCCGGGTCAGCCGCTCCCGCTGGACGACCGGATCGTTGAGCTCCGTGTACGCGTTCGCCAGCTCCATTCCCGCCGCGAAGGCCTCGAACCGGTCGGCGATTCCCGGTCGCCCCGGGATCTCGCGGCAGAGCGGCGTCATCTCGATCGGCTGGGCGCAGACGAAGGTCGCGTTCACGAGGTGCGGCTCGACGTACTCCCCGAAGACCTTGTCCACGAGATCGATGTGCGACAGGCCGCCGGTCTCGACGTGCTTCTCCCTCAGTTTCGACCGGAGCGCGTCGTCGGACGAGCCGTCCACGCCCGCGTGCTCCTTCAGGAGCTCGTGGTAGTCCTTCCGCGGCCACGGGGGCGTCACGTCGATCACCTTGTCCCCGTACGACAGTTTCGTCGTTCCCGCGACTTCCATCGCGAGCTGGGCCACGAGCGTCTCCGTGAGCTCCATCATCGTCCCGAGGTTGCCGTACGCGTGGTAGAGCTCGAGGAGCGTGAACTCGGGGTTGTGGTTCGTGTCGATCCCCTCGTTGCGGAAGACCCGGCCGATCTCGTAGACGCGCTCGACGCCCCCCACCATGAGCTTCTTGAGGGGGATCTCGAGGGCGATCCGCAGGTAGAGGTCGCGGTCGAGCGTGTTGTGGTGCGTCACGAAGGGGCGCGCCGCCGCGCCCCCCGGGATGGATTGCATCATCGGCGTCTCGACTTCGACGTAGCCCCGGCCATCGAGGAATCGCCGGATGAGCGTGATCGCCTTCGCCCGCTTCAGGAAGGTCTGGAGGACCTCCGGATTGGCGATGAGGTCGAGGTACCGCTTGCGGTAGCGGATCTCGGAATCCTTCAAGCCGTGCCACTTTTCCGGCAGCGGGCGGATCGCCTTGGTGAGGAGGGTCAGCTCGGTCGCGAAGATGGAGACTTCGCCGGTCTTCGTTTTCCCCAGCGTGCCGCGCGCGGCGATGAGGTCGCCGATCCCGACGTGCTGGAACCACGCGTGCGCCGCCTCGCCGACGGCGTCCTTCTTGACGTACACCTGGATCTTGCCGGTCCAGTCGCGGAGATCGAGGAAGGTCGCCTTGCCGAAGCTGCGGTGGCCGGTGATGCGGCCCGCGACGGTAAAGGGCTTGCCCTCGGTTTCGGGGCCGTACTTGTCGACGATGGGCCGGATCGGCTGGGCGCCGTCGAAGCGGTTGCCGAAGGGCTCGACGCCGAGCTTTTTCAACTCCTCGACGTGCTTGAGGCGTTCTTCGCGTTCATCCGACATAGGCGCGAAATACTAGCACGGCGGGGCCGGAATCAGGAATCAAGAATCTGGAATCAGGGTCCTTCCCACCCGTTTTCCGCGATTTGATACGCCGCCAGCGCCACGGCCGCGACGCACTCGGCGAGGTCGCGCGGATTGACCTTGTCCACGGTGTCCGCGGGCGTGTGGTGGCTGTCGAAGTAGATCGAGTCGTCTACCCGCAAGCCGAGGCACGCCACTCCATGATCCTTGAGCTGGCCGACGTCCGCCCCGGAGCCGCCCGCCCTGACGTCGTATCCGCCGTCTGGAATCGGTGCCACGAGAGACCGCCGGAGCCGCTCAATGATCGCAGGGAGCCGGGCGGCATCCTTGTGCTCCACCGTGAATCCCAGCGGCCGGGTGCCTCCGCTGTCCGATTCGATTGCCGCGATGTGCTTGTTCAATTCCGCCGCGTGGTCCTTGACGTACGTCCGAGCGCCGGCGAGTCCGTTCTCCTCGTTGGTCCACAGGACGACGCGGATCGTGCGCCTCGGCCGGAGCCCCAGTTTCCGAAGCGTGGTCAGGGCCTCCATCGCGGTGACGACCCCCGCGCCGTCGTCGTGCGCCCCCTGCCCCACGTCCCACGAGTCGAGGTGGCCGCTGATGATCACGATCTCGTCGGGTTTCTCGCGGCCGACGAGCTCGCCGATCACGTTGTGCGAGTCCGCCTCGGCCTCGCTCTTCGCTTCCATCTGGAGCTTCACCACGGGCTTCTTGCCCCTCGCGCAAAATCGCGCCAGCATCTCCGCATCCTCGATCGTGATCGCCGCCGTCGGGATCTTGACCGTGGCCTTGCCGTAGTTCATCCCGCCGGTGTGGGGCGTGCGAAGACTCCTCGCGGTGACCGACCGGACGAGCGCCGCGATCGCGCCCTTCTCCGAGGCCCACGCCGCTCCGTTCACGCGGTACGCCACGGTCTCGCCGTACCGCGAGCCCTTCTCGGCGTCGTACGGCGGCATGGGGTAGTTGAAGAGGACGATCTTGCCCTTCGCGCCGTCGCCGATCGCGTCGAGCTCGGCCTTGTCCTTGACGACGACCACCTCGGCGGTGATTCCCTCGGGGGGCGTTCCGACGGAGCCCCCCAGGCCGAGCATCACCATGGGAAGTTCGCGAGGTTCGAGGAGCGTGAGCGACTCGCGCCCGCGCACCCATTTCGGGACCTTCACGGGCTCGGCGCGGACGTTCTCATGTCCGTCGGCTTTCAGGGTCGCGACGCCCCACTCGACGGCGCGCTCGAGGCCCTTCGATCCGCTCAGGCGATGGCCGACGTCGTCGCAGAGCTCGACCAGTTTCATCCAGGCCGGACCTTTTTGCTGAATTTCGACGGCTTCAGAACTCCCGAAGAAGGACCCACTTTTCCCCGCGCTGAGAGCGCTTCGAACGATCTGGTCCGATACATCGGAGGGCCCGCGCGGCGTTCCGGCACATCCTGCGAGAAAGAGCGCTGAAATGCAGAGCTTATGCATCCGTCTTTCCTTTCTGCCGTTCAGAGCTCATGGCACGGGGCTCATGGCTCAAGGCTTGGGAGTATACAATTGAGCGATGGACCGGCGATTCCGCAAGGAGGAGCGGCTGACGCGCAAGGCGGACATCGACGCCTGCTACCGGAACGGGCGGCGCGTCGGGGGGCGCTTCCTGCGGCTTCACGCCCGGCCGAACGATCTCGCCGTCGCGCGGCTCGCGATCAGCGTGCCCGGCCGCCTCTGCGACGCCGTGCGCCGCAACCGGTGGAAGCGGCTCGTGCGCGAGGCCTTCCGCCTTAACAAGGAGGCGATCGGCGTCGGGCTCGATCTCATCGTCGTCCCGACGCGCCCTCCCGGCGACTTGAAGCGGCCCGAGGTCGAGGCGGCGCTTCTCGACGTCGTGCGGCGGGCGCGGGGAACGTCGAAATGAAGTACCTGCTCATGGCGCCGATCAAGGCGTACCAGCTGATCGTCTCGCCGTGGATGCCTCCCGTCTGCCGGTTCCAGCCGACCTGCTCCCACTACTCGATGGAAGCGCTCCGGAAGCATGGAGCCCTGCGGGGCGGATGGCTCATGGTACGGCGGCTGGTTCGCTGCGCGCCGTGGGGCGGGTCGGGATACGATCCGGTTCCCTGAGGATCGCGGGCTACTTCTTCGCGGGCGGTTCCAGGAAGACGAGGATGACCTTGGCGCGGCGCCCGGCGGTGGCGCCCCCCAAGGCCCGGAGATTTTCCCTCGAATCTTCCTCCTTGGCCTTGGCCGCGGCGGCTCCGGTCCGGCCCTCGCCTTGCGCTTCCGCCGGGGCCGGCTCGCCTTGGGACCGCTTCCGATCCATGTCGAGGGCGGCCTCGGCTTCCTCGACGCGCTTCCGCTCCGCCTCGAGCGTCCCCCGGGCAATCCCGGTCTTCTTCAGCGCGGCGAGCCGTTTCTCGAGGAGCGCGACCTCCTCGTCGGTGAGCTCAACCTGGAGGTAGTGGTCCTTCACGTACGCGCTCTGGCCGAGGAGCGGAGCGCCCGGTTTCGTCGCGAGCTCGCGCTCCTTCAGGAACGCCTCGACTTCGGCCCGCGCGAGGGCGACTTCGGCCGAGGTGACCTGGATCACGGGAACGGAGGGCTTGGCATCCCTGGGCGCGTCTTTGTGGATTTTCTCCACCAGGTCGTCCGATTTCTTCTCAGGCGACGTCGAGGAAGGCGCCGGTAGACCGGCCTCCGCATCCCTGCCCTTGCCCTCGATGCCGCCATCCCGCCTCGCCAGGGGCGGCGCAGGCTCCGCCGCGGGCGTCTTGGCGACCTCGGACCTGTCGGTGAGTCCGCGCGCGAGGTCTTCATGTTTCCTCTCGGAGACGAGCGGCGCCTCCTGGGTCCTCCGAGGCGCGAGCGCGAAGTTCTCCCCCGGCGGCATGGCCTGGCGATCCTGGACGAGGACGTAGGTTCCGACGGCGATCATGAGCGCCGCGGCGGTGGCGAGCAGCTTCCATGGAAGTCCAAAACGGGGCCGACCGGGGCGGAGAACATGAACCTCGTGAACGACGGCGGCTTCGATCAAGGGATCGGCGGAGACCTTGCCGAGGGACTTCAGGGCCCCCGTCACGTCCTTCATCCCGGCCAGGTCGCGGGCGCACTCCGCGCACGTGGCGAGATGGCGCTCCACCTCCGCGCGCTCGTCGCCGTCGACCTCGCGGTCGTAGTACGCCGCGATCAGGCCCTTGTCAAAGCCGCACGACATGCATCAACCTCCGCTCCTTGGACGCGTCTCGACGGACCCGGGTTCCGTCGACTTGAGAAGGACCGCCAGTTTCTCCTTCAGCGCGGCGCGGGCTCGAAACAGGCGCGACCGCACCGTCCCCTTCGGGATTTCGAGGATCTCCGCGATCTCGTCGTACGACCGGTCCTCGAGCTCCTTCAGGATGAGGATTTTTCGCTCCTCCGGATCGAGCCGGTTGAGCGCCTCCTGGACTTTCTTGCGGTTCTCTTCCGCCTCCATCCGCTCGCCCGGCCGGCGGTCGTCGACCGGCTCCGCGACGCGACCGTCCTCGCGGTCCGGGATCGAAACCGTGCGACGCCGCCCTTCCTCGCGGCGGAACGTGACGGACTCGTTGAACGCGATCCGGTACATCCACGTGGTGAAGGCGCAGTCCCCCTTGAAGTCCTTGATGCGCCTCCAGGCGTTGATGAAGGCCCGCTGGGTGATTTCCCGGGCGTCCTCGGCATTGCCGCAGAACCGGAGCACGGAGGCGTAGATCCGGTCCTGGTGCCGGAGGAGGAGGTCGACGAAGGCCGATTCGTCCCCGGTTCGGGCGCGATTGACGAGGGCGCTGTCCGGGGGCGATGGGCCGGGAGGGGTCACGGCCGGTCTTTCACACAGCGGAATCCCACGTCGGGGTGGAGGAGGTCCGGATCATCGGTGAGCCGGTTCGAAGAGCGCGCCGCGTTCAGGTTCGACAGGAACGATCCGCCCTTCAGGATGCGCCGGCCTTCGGCCACGGTGGTGGTCCATTCCCAGACGTTGCCCGCGAGATCGTGGATCCCGAAGGGGCTCGCGCCGCTGGGAAGCGTGCCGACGGGGCGAAGGGACGGGAAGGGGTTCGTGCCGGCCGACTTGATCCGCGTCACTTCCACCGTCTGGGCCGCGGGATTCTCGGGCCCCGGGAAGGTCGACCCCCACGGGTACGTGCGGCCGTCCACCCAGCGCGCGGCGTACTCCCATTCGTCCTCCGTCGGGAGGCGCTTGCCGGCCCACGCCGCGAACGCCTCGGCGTCCTTGGCGTTCACGTGGGTGACGGGCAGGAGTTCCACGCCGGGACGAAGATCCCGTCCCGACCAGAAGGGATTGACGGGCGCGCGGTGCCCTGTCTGGAGGACGAAGAGGAAGTACTCCTCGTTCGTGACCTCGGTCATGTCCATCAGGAACCCGCGGCTCGCGTAGACGCGCTCGGGCTCGTCGGGCTGGCGCGCGTCGCCCAGCTTGACTCCCCCCTTGATCGTGGCGGAGACCGGGACGAGCTTCGCCTCGAGGAGGCGATCGGTGATCTGCTTGAGGAGCGCGGGTCCGTCGGGCTTTTCCGGGTAGAGCGATCCGGCCGTGCGCGATAGCCGGGCGGCCGCCCCAAAGTGGCCCGCCGCGAGCTCCGCCCGCGCCTTCTCCGCCGTCTGCGCGAACGACCGCGCCGCGTCGTTCCGGTAATTTTCGATCCTCAACCGCGCGGAGATGAAATCGGCGATGGACCGGAGTACGGGGTGAGCCTTCTCCGCGGCGTCGTATCGGGCGAGGGCGCCATCCCACCGGTTCGCGGCGACGAGCGCCTCGACCTCCTGCGTGGCGTGCTCCAGCTCCGCGAGCGCGGCCTCGCGATCCTGCTTCTCCTTGTCCAGCTTCGCCTTGGCCTCGTCCTCCTCGCGCTGGCGCTTTTCGCGGGCCGCCGCCTCCTCCGCGGCCTTCCGTTCCCGGGCCTCCGTGATCCGGGCCAGGAGCGCCTCGGAATCCTTGGCCGGCCGGACGCGTCCCGCCTTCGCGGCCGCTTCGTCGAATCGCCCGGCCTTGAGCGCCTCCTCGGCGTCGCGCAGGAGCCGGGCCGACTCGGCGGCGGCCGGATCGATGGGCGGCGGCGGCGCGGCCTTCACGGGGGGCGCCGGAGCGGGCGCCTCGGCGGTATCGTCGGCGGCCGGGCGGGTCATCTGGAGGATGAGGAAGGTCGCCAGGAGCCCGACGAGGAGTCCCATCGCGGCCAGGGGCCAGACGGACCGTCGGCGGGGCTTCGGGAGGGACTCGAGCGGATCGGTCATCGGGGCCTCGGATTCACGGTCCGGGGCGCCGGAATTCGCGGGCCCCCACGGCTCATTTCTTGGGACCGAACCGCTTGATGCTGTTGAGGATGAACTGGCCTTCCTTGGCCCAGTACTTCTTGTAGGACTCCTCGTTGTACTTGACCGTGACGGAGTAGAGCACGTCGCTGCAGATGATGAAGTACTGCGTCAGGTTGTGCTTCGCGCCGGCCTTGTCGACGAGCGTGATCTTGTGGCTGCAGGCGGCGCCGGGGATGCTGTTGAGCTTGGCCTTCTGGTCCTCGTTGTTGAGGATGCACTCCTTGAAATTCGCCTCCTGGTCGCCCTCTTTCGCGGTGAAGCGCGCCCGGACGTCCTTGGCGATTTCGAACGGCTTCTTCCATCCCTCGCGCAGGGGATCCTTGCCCTCCTTGCGCTGGACGTTCACCTCGACCGTGAACAGGTCGATCTTGTGCGAGACGAGGAGCGCGGAATCCTTGTAGAACCCCGACGCGTCCTCCTTGGCTTCCCAGAGCTGGTCCTTGCCCGGGCTCGGCGGGGCCTGGATCGAGACTCCCGCCTTCTCGTTGGAAGCGAAGAGCTTGACTTCTTTTTTCTCCTGCCCGGCGGCGGTCAGGCCGAGGGCGAGCAGGGTGGCGACCAGCGCGGCACGATTCATGGGTTCCTCCCGTGACCAACCGGACCTGACATATTACACCACGGAAGGGCCCAACATGTTCCAGTAGTTTTGAGACTCGAGGGGATTCCGATCATTTTTCATCCCTCGATTCGGGCGAATCCCCCAGGCCGTACAGGCGCATCTTCTCCCACAGGTTCTTGCGGGTGATCCCCAGGATGCGGGCCGCCTCCCCCTTGTGGTTTCCGGTGAAGTCGAGCACCCGCCGGATGTGGGCCGCCTCCGATTCCTCGACCACGGCGCGGAGCGCCCTCTGGGTGTCCGATCCGGAGGTCGAGGCCGCGCGTCCCCCCAAGGGGCGCAGGAGGTACTCCCGCTTCAGCTCCCGGTCCTCCCCCGCGAAGGCGATCGCCCGTTCGACGGCGTGCTCCAGTTCGCGGACGTTGCCGGGCCACGCGTACGCCTCGAGCGCCTTCATGACCTCGGGGCGGACGTCGTATTCCTGCCCCGCGCCGTACCGCTCGATGAACGCGGAGACGAGGAGCGGGATGTCGCCGGGACGGTCGCGCAGGGGCGGGATCTTCATGCTCGCGACGTTGAGGCGGTGGAAGAGATCCTCGCGAAATTTCTTGTCGAGGACGAGATCCCAGGCGGGCTTCTTCGTCGCCGCGATGACGCGGACGTCGACCTTGATCTGCTTGTGGTCCCCGATGCGCTCCACCTGCCGCTCCTGCAGGACGCGGAGGAGTTTCACCTGCGTCTGGAGCGGCATGTCGTCGATGTCGTCGATGAAGATGGTGCCGCCGTTCGCGCGCTCGAACCGCCCCGCGCGGTCGGAGCGGGCGTCCGTGTACGCTCCCTTGACGTGGCCGAAGAGGTCGTCCTCGATGAGGCCCTCGTAGAGGGAGCTCGAGACGACCTCGAAGGGTCCCCCGCGCCTCGGGCTTCCGAAGTGGATCTGCTGGGCGACGAGCTCCTTGCCCGTGCCGCTCTCCCCCTCGATGAGGACGCCCACTTCGCTGCCGGAGACCGTGCGGATCTGCTCGAACAGCTCGAGCATCCCGGGCGCGCGGCCGACGAGGCGTCCGAAGGCCGGTCGCGAGGCGAGCTCCTCGCGGAGCCGGCGGTTTTCATCCCGCAGCTGGTGGAGCTTCTGGAGCTTGTCGAGCCGGAGGACGACGTCCTCGTTGAAGAAGGGCTTCTGGAGGAAATCGATCGCGCCGTCGCGCGCCGCCTGGAAACCGATCTCGCCGCTGCCGTACGCCGTGATGACGAGGACCGCGGTGTCGGCGCGGATCTCCTTGACCGCCTTCATGAGGGAGAGCCCGTCCACCTTCGGCATCCGGAGGTCGGTGATGAGGCAGTCGAAGACGCCGGTGCGGGCCGCCCGCAGGGCCTGCTCGCCGTCGTGGGCGACCGTGACGTCGTGCCCCGCGGCGCGGAGCGCGTCCCCGAGGGTGACGGTGATGGAGCGTTCGTCGTCGGCCAGGAGAACTTTCATCGCTTCAGGTACTCGACGACGCGGCGGACGATCTCGCGGCCCGCGAGGGGTCGGGCCGTCGCGGCGGCCGAGCTTTTCATTCTAGCAAGCCGGGGCGGGTCTTCGAGGAGTTCCCTGACCTTGTACTCGAGGAGATCCAGCGTGGGGGCCTGGACGGCGGCGTCCCGCTCCATGAGGTAGGCGGCGTTCCTCTCCTCCTGGCCCGGGACGGGCGAGAAGACGACGAGCGGGAGCCCCCGGGCGAGGCACTCGCTCGTGGTCAGCCCCCCCGCCTTCGAGACCATGACGTCCGCCGCCTCCATGAAATCGTGCGGGTTGGGGACAAATCCGAAGACGCGGGCCTGGCGCGCCGAGGCGCGGGCGATCTTCGCGAGCCGGGTGCGCATCTTCTCGTTCTTGCCCGCCACGACGACGAGCTGGAACGGCGTGGGCAGGGAGATGAGACGCTCGAGGGCCTCCTCCATGTTCCCCATCCCGAATCCGCCGCTCATGAACAGGACGACGGGAACCTGGGGCGCGAGCGACAGTTCCTTGCGGACGACGTCGCGGCCGCGCGTCCTCGAGAAATTCGGGTGGATGGGAATGCCGGTGAGGTGGATCCGGTCGGCCGGGACGCCGAACTTCCCCAGCTGCCAGGCGACCTGTTCGTTGCCGGCAAAGTACCCGGCGACGCCCTCGCAGATCCAGAAGCGGTGGACATCGAGGTCGGTCAGCACCGTGAAGACCGGGACGCCGGCGTCGCCCAGGTGCGCCCGGGCCACGTTCGCGGGGAGGAAGTGCGTGCAGAGGATCGCGTCGGGGCGCGCCTCCTCGACCCGCTTCATGAGCCGGCGGTAGTTCAGCGCGTCGTACTGCTTCATGAGCTTGCGGACGTTGGGCTGTTCGCCGCGGTCGCCCATCATGCGGTAGAGCATTCCCCAGAGCGCCGGGGAATGGCTCGCCATCCAGATGTAGCTCTCGGCGTAGAGCGTGCGGAAGAGGCGGCCGGTGAAGTTGAGGGAGTCGAACCACTCGGCGTCGACGCCCGCCTCGACGGCGTGCTCGCGGACCGCTTCGGCCGCGCGGTTGTGACCCGCGCCGGCGCCGGCGGAGAGCACCAGGAGCTTTGTCATGCGGAGCGAGTCTAGCAGGCGAGCTTCACGCTTCAAGCGGGAAGCTTCTGAGGCGGGGAACGGGAAGCGGCAAACGGGGAGCCGGCCGGCTAGGCCTGTCCCGCCGCCCGCCACAACTTCCCCATGATCCCGGCCAGCTGGCGGCAGGCATCGAGGACGCCGGGATCGGAGAGCCAGTAGGTGACCTTGCGACCTTTCCGACGCTCGGCGGTCGAGGCGTACCGGACGATGCCGGAGATCTTGAGCACCTTGAGCTGGTTGACGATGGCCGGGGCGGAAGCGCCCAGCTCTTTGGCGAGTTCCATCGGACGCATCCGGCCGCGTCCGAGAGCGAGGACGATGCGGTAGGCGAGCGGGTTCCCCAGGATCCGGAAAACGTGGGCGTGGGCCCGGGCCCGCTCCTCGGTGCGCATACCTGTTGTTTATCGGCCTTCCGGAGAGATTCCTTCCGCTCGGCGGGTCGGGCTCCCCTTCGGGCCGAAGCCGTCCGTCTCCCGACGGTCGGCGCGTCCGGAGCGCGCACCGGCGTCGATCCTCGCCCCCCGCGGTTCCGTCGCGCCCGCGACGGGACGTGGGAGGGCCCCCTCTCTCCAGGGCCGGGCCGCGTTTCGGCCGAGGACCGGACGGTCAATGGCTCCCGGAATTGTCGTGCCTCGAATCACGGCCGGCGGTGGTGGATGCCGGCCGACCTTCCCAGTCGCCTCCGCGGGGCGCACGCCGCGGAGACGGAATCCCCCGTGCCGCGGCGGACAAATTCGGCGGCGCGCCGGAGGAATGAAAAACAATCGCGGACGGCGGACGGGGTGAGCCTTAGCCAGCGCGGCCGGCCCCCGACGGAGGTTCGCGCCATCCCCGTGCCCCTGTCCCGGTTCGCCCGCCGGGAAACCCAACTCGCGGCCACGCCGTCCGTCACACATTTACAAACTTACGCATGCGTAAATTTGTAAATGGATGTTGAAAATGTAGAACGCGGAGGATCGTTTGTCAAACGGAATTCGATTGAGAATGGAAAAAAGTCGGGAGGGCTCAGGCCCCGCCCAGGAGCTCCGGCGGGTGGCCGATGTCCGCGACGACCAGTTCGCCGAGGCGGGAGGCGGCCCCGGGCGCCCGGAACCCGATCTTGGGGAGGCCCATCGTCACCGTGACGTCGGCGACCACGGCCGCGCCCCGCGGACGCCCCGTGTTCGCGTCGAGCCCCGACGGCACGTCGACGGCGATGACCGGATGTTCCGACCGGTCGAGCGCGTTGACCGCGTCGATCATGGCCCGAGCCGGCCCCGCGACGTCGCGGTTCAGCCCCGTCCCGAAGAGAGCATCGACGATCACGGATCGCGGCGCGGCGTTCCAGGCGTCCCCGGGAGCCCACGCCCTGCCCTTCAGGAGGCGCGCCACGACCCGGCCGTCGCCGCCGTTGCGTCCCGGCCCGCAGAGCACCTCCACGGGCCTCCCCGGCCACCGCCGTTCCACCTCCGCCGCGACCGCCGCCCCGGCCCGCTCCATGAGCGAACGCTCCGGGATGCCGAATTCCTCGATCGCCCGGCGGTCGATCTCCGCCATTTCAGACCGGGTGACGAATCGCATCGAGGACTCGAGCGAGGACTAATGCCCGCGCAGCTTCTCACGCCAGCGCACGTACTCGCGATCGTACCAGCGCCGCCATGCCTCCTGCGAAAGGAGGCGCTCCCCGGTGATCTGGCACAGCGCGAACATGGTCTTTTCGGCGAGGTCGTAATCCGGCGCTTCGAGCGTCCGGATGAGCATCGGCACGGCGTCTTCGTACACGAGCTGGCCCAGCGCCGCGACGATGTAGGGCCGGACGCTCCGGTCCCGCTCCGAGGCGAGCGCCTCCATCAGGGCCGCCCCCGCGTCCGCCCGGGCCGGCCGCAGCTCGCCCAGCGTCTTGGCCGCCGCGGCCCGGACGACCCAGATCGGGTCGCGCGCGAGCTTCTCACGCGCGAGCGGCAGGTACTCCACCCCCCGGCCCTCCCCCACCGCGCGGACGATCGCCTTGCGGACGTTGAATCGCGGCGACTTGGCGAACTCCTCGATGTACTTCCGCCCCGGTTCGCCAAAGCCCAGGATCACGAGCGCGACCTGCATGAGGTCGTCCTGCTTGTAGATGATCGTGTCCGGAGTCTCCTCCGCCTTCACGCGGAAGAGCGCCACCGCCGTTTCCAGGGTATCGGTGCCGATTTCCACGAGCTGGAACCGGATCGCCCCCCACTGGGCGCTGAGCTGGCCGTTCAGCAGCATCCGCAGCAGCGTGTTGACGAGGATGATCCGCGCGTCCGGCCCGAGGGCGCAGATCCGCTTCCGCGCGTCGTTCCATTTCCCCGCGTCGATCGGCCCCCAGAAGGCGAACATCGCGTCGAGCAGTCGACCCCGGCGCCCCAGTTCCTTCAGGGCCACGTCGTCCCCGGCGGCGGCCTTCGTGATCAGGTCCCGATCGTCGGGAAAGTACGTGTAGGCGCCCGCCTGGAGCTTGGACATCGCCTCCGCCCGATCGCGCGGGGCGGCCGAGTCGAGCAGGATGAGAGAGGCGACGTACTCGCGGTACGCGTCCGTGAGGGGCTTGAGCATCTCCGACGTGAGCGCCGGCCCCTTCCGTTCCTCGGGGGGCGCGGGAGCCGCGCAGGACGAGAGACCGGCGAGGAGAAGGACCAGCGCGCGGGCGGACCTCATGAACTTCAAGACGGTTACTGGGGGGCTCATCCGTTCACGCCCGCGACACCAGCCGCGCCGCCTGGGCGAGCACCGCCTCGGAGAGCCGGGCCCCGTCGGCCCGGAGCCGGGAATCCTCCGTCTCGAGCTCCGCCCGCCGCGCGTGATCGGCGAGGCCGGCCGCGTTGATCTGCACGTTCCAGCCGCATCCCTCGATTCCCGCCCGCAGGAGGAGCGCCCCGCTCGCGAGATCGGAGGCGAGGTTGCGGTTGCAGGACGCCGCGAGCGGCTCCAGCGCCTTGAGGGCGTCGACGCCCGTCCGCATTCCCTCGAGCGGCACGTCGGCCGCCTCGAGAAGCGCGGCCTGGATCGCCCCCTTGCGCGCCTCTTTTTCGGCCTCGGTCTTTTTCGGCAGCTTGTACGCCGTCGAGACCTTGGAGTAGGCCTCCGTGTCGCGATCCACGAGCGCCAGGAACCGGTCCTTGAACGTCTCGAGGGAGCCGACGATTTTCGCCGCGGCCTCCCCCTCGCTGTAGCGCGCGGCCATCGTGCCCAGCGCCGCGCCGAGCGCCGACGCGTACGAGGCGACGCTGCCCCCGCCGGGCGTGGAGGTCTTGGCGGCGACGGCGTCGGCGAATTCGCGGAGCGTTTTATCGATGAGCATCGGCGACACTATATCAGAGCGAGGGAGGGCCGGTGTACCGGGCATTGGGCTGGATCAGCTTCCCGGTGGCGCGCTGTTCCGCGATGTGCGCGCACCATCCGGCGACGCGCGCCGCGGCGAAGGTCGCCGTGAAGAGTTCCCTCGACAGCCCGACGGCCTCGAGGAGAACCGCGGTGAAGAGCTCCACGTTGGCGTACAGCGGCTTTTCGCGTCGCGCGTTGGCCGAATCCCTCACCGCCCGGGCGATCGGAAGGAGTCGCGCCGAGGGGAGTTGCGCGGAAGCGGCCTCGAGGATCGTCGCGCGGGGATCGCTACCCGTGAAGATCCGGTGGCCCAACCCGGGAATGCGCTTGCCGGCTTCAAGCTGCGACCGCACCCAGGCCGACGCACGATCCGCCGAACCGACGGACTCCAGGGCGTCGAGCACGAGTCCCGGGGCGCCGCCGTGCAGCGGACCCTCCAGCGCGCAGAAAGCGGCGAGCATGGCCGAGGGCGCGGAGGCTCCGGTGGAAGCCACGATTCGCGCGACGTACGTCGAGGTGTTGAGCCCGTTCTCGGCCATCGCGACGAAGTAGGTTTCCAAGGCGGAAGCGCGCGCCGGGTCGGCCGACCCCGTCGCCATCCGGAGAAAATCGGCGGCGTGAGTCAACGCGGGATCGGGCTCGATCGACTGTCCGTGCCGCGCCGCCGCGACCGCCACCGCGGCCGTCAAGAATGCGGGATCCTCGTTCGTGAGCGACGCCAGCGCCGACTTCAGATCACCCTCCCGAGGCAACGCGCGCGCCGCACGGACCCGGTCCTCGCCGAGCGCCGGCGCCGCGCTCCCCCAGAGCAGCGCGCACATCTCTTCGTACGAGATCCGCCCCGCCAGGTCGGCAAGATTGCGGCCCCGCACGACGATGCGATTGCGCTCGCCGTCGACCTCGGAGATGGCCGTTTCGGGTACGACATCCATGGCTGGGACTATAGGTTCTCGCGGATCGGCCGTCATCTGTCATCTGTCGTCGGTCATTGACTTCGGTTGCTCATCGTTTGCCGGCCTCATAGAATTGGCTTCCGATGACCGACTTCGTTCACCTCCATTGTCACAGCGACTACTCGCTCCTCGACGGCGCGAGCCGCATCGACGCGCTCATCCGCACCGTGCGCGACCAAGGGATGCGCGCGGTCGCCCTGACCGATCACGGCAATCTCTTCGGCGCGATCGATTTCTACACCCAGGCCATCGCGGCCGGTATCAAACCCATCATCGGAATCGAGGCGTACGTCGCCCCGAGATCGCGCCACGACCGGAAGGACGTTCGCGGCGTCCGGGAATCCAGCCATCACCTCACGCTCCTCGTCCGCAACGAGAAGGGGTGGGAGAACCTCCGGATCCTGAGCTCGCTCGCCTACCAGGAGGGCTTCTACTACAAGCCGCGCATGGACAAGGAGCTCCTCGCGAAGCACCACGAGGGCCTCATCGCCCTCTCGGGCTGCCCGAACAGCGAGTTCGGCCATGCCTGCAAGACGGACGACATGGACAAGGCGGTGCGCGCGGCCGATTCCTACCGCGAGATCTTCGGCGCCGAGAACTTCTACCTCGAGGTGCAGAACCACGGCCTCGAGGACGAGCCCCGCATCTGGAAGGGCGCGGACCTCGCCGCGAAACAGCTCGGCCTCAAGATCGTCGCGACGAACGACGCGCACTACCTCCGGCGCGAGGACTCCAAGGCCCACGACGTCCTCCTCGCGATCAGCACCGGCACCCTCGTCAGCGATCCGGACCGGCTCCGCTACGACGCGCCCGAGTTCTACGTGAAGACGCCCGAGGAGATGGCTCGCCTCTTTCCCGAGCGCCCCGAGACGATCCGCCATTCCGTCGAGATCGCCGAGAAGTGCAACCTCGAGCTCCGCTTCGACGAGATGCACCTCCCCCGCTTCGAGCTCCCGCCGGGCCGGGCCTCGCACATCGAGTACCTCCGCGAGCTGGCGATCAAGGGAGCCCAGCAGCGGTACGGCGACCCGCTTCCGACGAACGTGCGCGACCGTCTCGAGTACGAGCTCTCGGTGATGGAGAAGATGGGCTTCGCGAGCTACTTCCTCATCGTCTGGGACCTGCGACGGTTCGCGCGCTCGGACGGCATCCGCGTCGGCCCCGGCCGCGGGTCGGCCGCGGGGTCGCTCGTCGGCTACTCCCTCGGCATCACGAGCCTCGACCCGATGCGGTACGACCTCATCTTCGAGCGCTTCCTCAACCCGTCTCGGAAAGAGATGCCCGATATCGATCTCGACTTCTCCAACGAGGACCGCCAGCGCGTCATCAACTACATCCGCGACAAGTACGGCCGCGAGAACGTCGCGCAGATCATCACCTACGGCACGATGCGCTCGCGCCTCGTGCTCCGGGACGTCGGGCGCGTCCTCGGCGTCCCCTACGGCACCGTCGACCTGCTCGCGAAGAAGATCCCGAAGGTCGTCGACATCACGCTCGAGGAGTCGGCGCGCCAGGAGCCGGAACTGGAGCGCATGGTCAGCGGCGATCCCGCGCTGAAGGAGCTGTGGGAGGTCGCGCTCCGACTCGAGGGGCTCTCCCGCCACGCCGGCACGCACGCCTCGGGCATCGTCATCGGCGACCGGCCGCTCGTGGAGCTCGTCCCGATCTACGTGGCGGACGACCAGCCCGTGACGCAGTTCGACATGACGGCCCTGATGAAGCTGGGATTGCTCAAGATCGACATCCTCGGACTCGAAACGCTCACCGTCATCGACCGGGCCGTGAAGCTGGTCGAGAAGACGCGCGGCATCCGGATCGAACTCGAGCGCCTCCCCCTCGACGACAAGCCGACGTACGAGATGCTCGGCCGCGGCTCGGTGAAGGGCGTCTTCCAGATGGAGACCTCGCGCGGGATGCGCGACCTGGTCCAGCGGATGAAGCCGGACCGCATCGAGGACGTCGTCGCCACCATCGCGCTCTTCCGCCCGGGACCGCTCCAGTCCGGCATGGTCGAGACGTACGTCAAGTGCAAGCACGGGCTGGAGACGATCAAGTACCTCCACCCGACCCTCGAGCCGATCCTGAAGGAGACGTACGGCGTCATACTCTACCAGGAACAGGTCATGCGGATCGCCAACGTCATGGCGGGCTTCAGCATGGCCGACGCCGACGGGCTCCGGAAGGCGATGGGCAAGAAAATCCCGGAGATCATGGCGAAGTACAAGGACCAGTTCGTGAAGGGCGCCGTGAAGGGCGGCGTGGGCCAGGAGATCGCCACGCAGATCTTCGACCTCATGGCGTTCTTCGCGGGCTACGGCTTCAACAAGTCCCATTCCGCCGCGTACGGGATCGTCAGCTACCAGACCGCCTACCTCAAGGCGAACCATCCCGTCGAGTACATGGCGGCCCTGATGTCCTGCTCGATGGGGAACACCGACAAGATGGCGGAGTACATCGAGGAGTGCCGCCAGCTCGGCATCGAGGTGCTCCCGCCCGACGCCAACGCGAGCGACCTCGACTTCGCCGTCGAGCCCGCGAAGGGCGGCCGGGGCCGGATCCGGTTCGGCCTCGGCGCGGTGAAGAACGTCGGCGAGAAGGCGATCCGGAACATCCTCGAGGCGCGGACGGCGAAGGGGAACTTCGCGACCTTCTATGAATTCGCGGAGGCGGTGGCCTCGTCCGTCGACCAGAAGGCGGTGGAGAGCCTGATCAAGTGCGGGGCCTTCGACTCCACGGGCCTGAAGCGCCAGCAGTGCATGGAAATGCTGGAGCCCGGGATGCGGATCGGCGCGCTCAAGCAGCAGGATCGGCGCGCGGGCCAGCTGACGATCTTCGGCGGCGCCGCCGGCTCGGGCGAATTCCCGCCGGTCCCCGACGTCGACGAATGGCCGCAGGAGGCGCTCCTGGCGCACGAGAAGGAGGCGCTCGGGTACTACATCACCTCCAATCCGGTCGTCCGGTACGAGGAGGAGATCCGCGCGTACTCGACGGCGACCGTGGATCAGCTGCCCGACCTCGAGGACGGCGCCGAGGTCCAGATGGGCGGCCTCGTCTCCAACCTCCGGCGCATCCTCACGAAGACCGGCCCCAACGCGGGCAAGACGCGCCTGACGTTCCGGTTCCAGGACCTAACGAGCTCGTGCGACGCCGACGTCTACGCCGCCAACTACGAGCGCATCCGGGAGAACTTGATGGAGGACGCCGTCGTCTTCCTGAGGGCGCGGGTCAGCTTCCGGAATGACGAGGCGCTGCTGCGCGTATCGGAGGCGATCCCGATCCACCGCGCCCGCGAATCGCTCACGGGGAGCGTGCGGGTGGCGTTGCCCTCGACGGGCCTCGAGGGCGACCTCCTGAAGCGCGTGAAGGAAATCCTCGCGGCCCATCCCGGCGCGATCCCGGTGGTTCTCGAGGTGCCGGTCGGTTCGGGCAAGCGGATCACCGTCACGGCCGGGGATTCCGCCGGCGTCTCCCCCACCGACGCGCTCCTCGCCGACCTCGACGAGGCGCTCGGCCCGGGCCACGTGCGATTCACCGGCCGGCCGGTCAAGCCGTCAGCGCCCCGGACGTGGGAGAAGGCGAAGCGTTCCTAGCTCATTCCTGATTCCTGATTCTTGATTCTTGATTCCTGATTCTTGTCTTCACCCACAATCCACAATCCAGAATCATCCCCGGGATTGCCGATACATCCGTGTACCACTCTCACTGGGCAACCCACATGGATGATTGGAAGATTGAACGGCGCAAGCGCGGCTGCGCGGGATGCGGCCGCGAATTCGAGAGCGAAGAGGTCCACACGTCGGCGATCCGGTTCGCCGGGGGGCGGTTCGGACGGCTCGACGCCTGCCTCCGCTGCTGGGAGACCCTCCTCCCCGCCGGCGGCGACGCCCCCTTCTCGTTCTGGAAAACGACCGCCCCGAAGCGCGGCAAGCGGAACCTCGAGGATGTGCGGGCCATGGTCGAGTTCTTCAAGAAGCTCCTCGAGCGGAGGGAAGCCGACCCGCTCCACGAGAAAGTGCTCTACCTGACATCGCTCCTCCTCATGCGCAAGCGCCGGGTGAAGGCCGCCGGGACGAGGTCGAGCGGCGGCCGGACCGTCCTCCTCCTCGAGAAGGCGTGGGACGGCGAGATCGTGGAGATCGCCGACCCCGTGATCGCCGACGCGGAGATCGAGTCCCTCAAGTCGGAGCTCGAGCGCCTCTTCGACTGCGACGTCGGCGCCGGCGAGCTCGCCCGGCCCTGAGCGCCGGATTCCGCCTCCCGCGAAAACCCCGGACGGGCCGCGGAAGTGTGAGGACGGGGCCCCGCAAATATTGCTATACTCGTGATTCATGGTTGAACCCGCCGCGAATCATCTCCTGGTGGCCAGCAAGGAACTCGCGGCCGGGGTCCACGAATTGAAAATCGACGGCTCGCTCGACTGGTCCACCTACGCCCGGGTGGAGGCCGCGGTCACCGAGATCTTCCGCAAGGGCGTCTTCCGCATCGTGATCAACCTGAAGGACACGAAGTACATCTCCAGCGCCGGCTTCGGCTGCTTCATCTCGGCGCTCGACACGGCGATGAGGAACGGCGGCGACCTCATCTTCTCCGGCGTGCCGAAGGAGATCCACGAGGTCTTCGTCATCCTCGGCCTCGCGAAGATCCTCCGGTTCGCGGACGACGCCAAACAGGCCGAGGCCCTCCTCCGCGCGAAGTAGCGGTCGTTTCTTCGGATTTTCCCTCCGCCGTGACTCACGACTCGTGACTCCCGGCTCATGACTCCGTCTTCGGTGTGCTATACTCTCCCGGTTCAGGGGAGGGCCCGCCTGTGAGCACCGCGCTTGCCCGCTATCCGGTTTCGGTCCGGCTGGGTTCGAAGGAGCTGGCGTTCCGGCCCCTCCAGCGCAGCGACGCCCCCGAGCTCGCGAAATTCTTCGGCCGCCTTCCCGTCGACGAGCGCAACATGCTCAAGGACGACGTCACGAATCCCGCGGTGATCGCCAACTGGTGCAGCAACATCGACCTCGACCGGATCCTGCCCCTGGTGGCGCTCGACGGGACGCGCATCCTCGGCGACGCGACGCTCCACCGCGACCGGAGCGGGTGGTCGCGCCACGTCGCGGCGATCCGCGTGACGATCGATCCCGAGGTCCGGAGGATGGGGCTGGCCCAGGCGATGGTGCGCGAGCTCCTCGACCTCGGGGAGCGGCTCGGCGTGGCCGTGGTGGACGCGGAGATGCTCTCGGCCCAGAAGGGGGCGATCGCGATGTTCGAGCAGCTCGGCTTCACGGTCGTCGCCACGCTCCCGCAGCACGCCCTCGACCTGACCCACCAGGCGCACGACCTCATCGTCCTGTCAAAGACTCTGATCCCCGTGGAGCAGCTCTCGCCCGACGCGCACAAGAAAGCCGACGAGGTGGACGAAGGCGGGGGCGGGTAGGCCTCGCCTGCTTCCAGCTTCCAGAACCCAGCTCCCAGCTCCAGAAGTCTCGAGTTTCAAGCCCGACGGACATATTACAAAAGCGGCATATTACGGCGACGGACCCCGGCCTACCTCGGCGGCCAGAGCAATTTTAACAACGCGTCCCGGTTGGATTCCCCGGCGTCGATTTTCCGGAGGATGGCGGTCATGGCGTCCTGGCATTCGACGGTCGGCGACACGGCCCGGGCCCGCTCGACGAGGGGGCGCGCCTTGTCGGCGGGCGCGAAGAGCACGGAGTAGATCACGTATTTGAGCGCTCCCTCGTCCAGGCCCCGGTCTAGCGCCTTCGAAGCCGATCGGAGGAATCGTTCCTGGTCGACCGCGGCCCCGCCTTGCGAGGACGCGTAGAACTTGGAGGTCATGGCCATCGCGGCATTCGTGATTTCATAGGAATCCGTGGCCGCCTCCAGCCGGTCCAGGAGGTAGACCTGGGCCTCGGGATGGCTGACCCAACTCATCGCCGTGGCGACCTCGCGGCGGACTTCGGGCTCCAGCGAGGTCCGGCCCACCCGCAGGAGAACCTTGAGCGTTTCGGGCGGCATCGCCGGGATCTCGCCGGCGAGGCGCACCGCCCTGCATCGAGTCTGCGGGTCGGGATCGTCCAGGAGCGCCGTCCAGCGGACATTGAATTCCTCGGGCAGATCGGACACGTGCCCGAAGAAACTCATGGCCGCGTCCTTTTGCGCTGCCGAACCGCCGCGAAGAAATTCGAGAAGGCCGTCCGTCAGGGCCTTGGGAAATGTCCCGAAAGAGATCTTGTTCCAGACCGCCGATCCCGAATTCGCGTCCAGGAATCCGAAGGCGTAATTCGCCAGTTCGACGATGCACCCCTCGTTTTCGGGGTCGCGCAGGAATCCGAGGAATTCCATCGGATTTTCGAAGATCAGGTCGCGGATGCCCTCCAGCTCGACCGTCAATTCCGCGCTCTTCTTCGCCAGGTACTTGATCATCAGCTTCTGATCGAGCACCAACTTGTCGCCGAGGGAGGTCTTTTCCTTCGCCCGAGCGTTTCTCCAATCCTTGTAGCGCTTCAGGCGCGCGGTGAGCCGGGAACCGCCCGATGCGGCGACGCCGGGTTCTGGGGTCGTCGATGGATTGGTCGTACGCACCGTGGGTGCCGGCGTGGGCTCGGGTACCGAGGACCGCCGGAGCGCATCGGCCAGGCGCCGCTCCAATTCGACGACTTTCGCCCGGTCGTCCGGGACGGCGCGCGATTTCAGCAGGAGGCCGAGTCCCGTGCCCGCGATCAGGCAGAAGAAGGCCGTGACCGCCACGGCCGCGACGATCGAGATTTTCGAAGCCACGACTGCTCCTCCCGCGGCGAGGGCGGCCGCGACGGACTGGACTTTGGCGAGAACGGCCCCTGACACGAGGTCCGGGACCACGGGGGACGAAACCCCCCGCTCGAAAAGGAGGCCGAGGTCCGGGATGCCCATGACGGCCGCCGGCAGCGCGCGCTTCAGCTGCACCCGCGCCCGATCGAGGCGCTTCGAAACCGCCTGGGCGGAGACCCCCTCCCGCGAGCCGAGCGATTCCAGCGTCTCCCCCTCGAAATAATGGTCGAGGATCAGGCTGCGCGGCCCCTCGTCGAGACGCGCGATCGCCTCGAAGAGGGCGCGGCGCGACTCCTCGTCGAGCGGATTTCCCGGCACAACTTCCATGGCGGCCCTCGATTCATGTTCTCGCCGGCGCGAAGCCTTCCGCGCCGCTTCGAGCGCGGCGTTGAGGCTCACGCGGTACACCCATCGCCGGAACGCGTCGGGATCGTCGATCCTCCGGACTCCGTCCACGATCCGGATCAGGACCTCCTGCGCCGCGTCCTCGGCGTCCTGCGCGCGGCGAAGGACCTGCAGGCAAAGGCGGTACACGCGCTCCTGTTGCGCGCGGAGAAGGCGGATCAGCGAATCGGGCGAGGGGCTGGATTTGAAATCGCGGAAGGCGGTCCGTTCGTCGGTCATCAACCTAATGATGCCGCGAAGGACTCCCTTTCAACCTGAATTCGTGTAGGACCGGTTTGGTTTGGCTCGAAGCTCGGAGCTCGAAGCTAGAAGCTATTTCTTCGTTGCCGCGGCCGCTTGGGCTTTCTTCTTTTCGGACTTCCGCTTGGCGCCCTCGTCGATCGCGAGCTTGCCGCGGCCCGCGAGTCGGATTTCCTCCTCGCGATCCTTGTGCACGACCAGCTCCCAGATGGCCCGCTCGCCGTTGTCGCCGAGCCGGTTCCAGGCGTACAGGCCGTGCCCGTCGCCGTCCCACCGGCAGCCGCCCAGCTTGATGACCCGGGTGTAGCCCCCGGGCCGGTCGGCGAACCGCTTGGAGACGTCGTTGACGATCTTCTTCGCGATCTTGGGGTCGCGCACTACGTCGAGGATGGCCCGGAAAGCGGCGAGCCCGCCCTTCTTCCCGAGGGTGACCAGGTGCTCCGCCATCCCGCGGAATTCCTTCGCCTTCGCGAGCGTCGTCATCACCCGCCCGTGGATGAAGAGGCTGGTGACCAGGTTCCGCGACATCGCCTGGCGATGCGCGGTGGTCCGCCCCAGCTTCCGGCCCTTCAGTCGATGACGCATTGTTCGCTTTCAGCAATCAGCATTCAGCAATCGGCCCGATATCCCCAAGCAACCAAAAACCGTCCGGAAATTGCGGGTCGCATCAGCGGTCGCTGTCGCCCCTCGGGCGGACTGCTGACCGCCGAGCGCTGACCGCTAAGCCACGGGCGCCGGCTGCTTCTTCCCGAAGATCCCCTCGAGGTCCATGCCGAGCACGAGGCCCAGCTCCGAGAGCTTCTTCTTCACCTCGCGCAGCGACGTCTTCCCGAAATTGCGCACCTTGAGGAGGTCCGCCTCGGACCGCGAGACGAGCTCGCCGAGCGTCTCGATGTGCTCGCTCGCGAGGCAGTTCGCCGACCGGACGGAGAGGTCCAGCTCGGAGATGGACATCGAGAGCTTGAGGCGCAGCTCCTCGCGCTCCTTCTCCTTCTTCCGCAGGTCCTCTTCCTTCTTCTCGTTGATCTGGAGCTCGCGGCCCAGCTCGAAGTACTGCACGAAGGGGTTCAGGTGCTTGCGCAGGATCTTCGAGGCCTCGACGAGCGCCTCCTCAGGCGTCACCGTCCCGTTCGTCCAGATGTCGAGGACGAGGCGGTCGTAGTTCGTGAGCTTGCCGACGCGGGTGTTCTCGACGCGGTACCGCACGCGGCGGACCGGCGAGAAGCTCGAGTCGATGTGGATGACGTCGAGGTCCGCGTGCTCGCGCGCGTGCTCCTCCGCCGTCGTGTAGCGGCGGCCGCGGCGCACGTCGATCTCCATGGAGACCTTCGAGTCGTCGGCCATCGTGAAGAGCACGAGGTCGGGATTGACGATCTCGACGCCGTTCTCCGGCTGGATCGCCGACGCCTTGACGGGGCCCTTCTTCGAGACCTCGAGCGTCAGCGTCTTCGCCGGGACGTCGCCCGTCATCTTCACGACGAGCAGCTTCAGGTTCAGGACGATGTCGGTCACGTCCTCGACGACGCCCTCGATCGTGGCGAACTCGTGGGCCACGCCCTTGATGCGGGCGGCGGTCACGGCGGCGCCCTCGATCGAGGAGTAGAGGACGCGGCGGATCGCGTTGCCCACGGTGGTCCCGAACCCGCGCTCGAAGGGCTCGGACGTGAAGCTCGCGTACGTCGGGGTCGCGGTCTTCTCGTCCATCACGACCCGGGTGGGGAGCTCGAATTCCTTCCAGCGGATGCGCATGTCTTTCCTCCGGGCAACCGCCCGCTATCAGCGGTCAGCCGGAGGTTGGCGGCTGACGCTCGGCGCGGACGGCTGCAGGCCTAACTAGCGACTCATGTACTCGACGATCAGTTGCGACTCGAGGGGCACCTGAAGCTCCCGGACGGCCGGGAGCTGGACGACGAGCCCCTGGAGGACCGGCTCCTCGGTCACCTTGAGCCACGAGGGAAGCTCGAGGACCCGGCGGATCGCGTAGGAGTCCTTCAGCTGCTTCTGGCTCTTCTCCCGCTTCGCGGCCTCGATGAGGTCCCCGGCGTCGACGAGCGACGACGGGATGGTGACCTTCTTCCCGTTGACGCGGAAGTGGCCGTGCAGGATGAGCTGGCGCGCGTGGTCGCGCGACAGCGAGAAGCGCAGGCGGTACACCACGTTGTCGAGGCGCCGTTCCAGGGCCTGGACGAGGTGGTCGCCCGTGTTGCCGGGCTGCTTCTCGGCCTCGCGGTAGTAGCGCGCGAACTGGCGCTGGAGCACGCCGTACATCCGCTTCGCCCGCTGGACCTCGCGGAAGTGGATGCCGTAGTCGGTCATCCGGACGCGCTTGGCGCCGTGCTGGCCCGGGGGCCGGGCCTCCTTCTCCATGGGGCACTTGGCGCTGTCGCACCGGGTGCCCTTGAGGAAGAGCTTGACCCCGACGCGCCGGCAGATCCGGCACTTCGGTCCGAGGACTCTCGCCACGCTACACTCTCCTCTTTTTCCGGGGACGGCAGCCGTTGTGCGGCAGCGGGGTGACGTCCTCGATGGCGCGGACGTCGAGGCCCGACGCCTGCAGGGCCCGGATGGCGCTCTCGCGGCCGGCGCCGGGTCCCTTGATCTTCACCTCGAGCTCGCGCACGCCGAACTTGGCCGCCTTCTCCGCACACGCCTCGGCGGCCTTCTGCGCGGCGAAGGGCGTCGACTTGCGCGATCCCTTGTACCCGATCGTCCCGGACGAGGCCCAGCAGAGGGTCTCGCCGCCCGGGTCGGTGATCGTGATGATCGTGTTGTTGAAGCTCGCCTGGATGTGGCAGACGGCGCGGGGCACGAGCTTCTTCGACTTGCGCGGCCCCTTCTTCGCGGCCGCCTCCTTGGCGCCCGCGGCGGGCTTCGCGGCCTCGCCGGCCTTGGCGGCCTCGGGCTTCGCGCCTTCCGCCGGCTTCCCGGCGGGTTTCTTGTCCTTCTCGTCAGCCACTTTTGTCTCCTGGGCAGTCGTCCGACTTCCGACTTCGGACTTCAGTTGTTGTCCGTCGGACTGAAGTCGGAAGTCGGAGGTCTGGGGTCTATCCCTGCACCTTGGCGATCTTCTTGCCCGCGACCGTCTTGCGGGGGCCCTTCCGGGTCCGCGCGTTGGAGCGCGTCCGCTGACCCCGCACGGGGAGGTTGCGCCGGTGGCGGCCGCCGCGGTAGCAGCCGATTTCCTTCAGGCGCTGGACGTTCTGCTGGATGAGCCGGCGCAGCGAGCCCTCGACCGTGTACCCCTTGTCGACGATCGAGTTGATCCGGCTGAGCTGGTCCTCGCTGAGGTCCTTGACCTTCAGGTTCTCGGGGACGTTCGCGTCCTTCAGGATCCGGCGCGACAGCGTGTTGCCGATGCCGAAGATGTAGGTCAGGCTGACCCACGCTTGCTTGCCGGCCGGAATCTCGATGCCCGCGACGCGCGCCATGCCCTACCCCTGTCTCTGCTTGTGTTTCGGATTGGCGCAGATCACGCGCACGCACCCCTTGCGCTTGACGATCTGGCACTTTTCGCAGATCCGCTTCACCGACGGCCTTACTTTCATGATCAATGTTCGCGGTAGATGATCCGCCCCTTCGTCAGGTCGTACGGCGACATTTCGATGACGACCTTGTCCCCTGGGAGAATCTTGATGAAATTCATCCGCATCTTGCCCGAGACATGCGCCAAGACCAGGTGGCCGCCTTTCAGCTGGACACGGAACATCGCGTTGGGAAGGGACTCCTTGACGGTGGCCTCCACCCGGATGGGTTCTTCCTTGACCACACGCCTCCTCAAAAAACCCGGGGACAAGAGCGCGAAAGTATAGCCCGGCGCCTACCGCGAGTCAAGATGTCATGAGCCCGGAGTCGCGAGTCGTCGACTTGCGACTTCTGCTTACGGGAGCGTCAGAACCTGGTTCCCAGTTTCGGTCACGGCAATCGTGTGCTCGAAGTGGGCCGCGAGCTTGCCGTCCGTCGTCACCACCGTCCAGCGGTCGGGCCGGGTCCGGTTCTCCGCCGACCCCTGGCAGATCATCGGCTCGATCGCGATGACGAGGCCCGGCTTGAGGACGAGATCCCCCAGCCGGTACGCCGGATCGACATAGTTCGGCACCTGCGGCGGCTCGTGCATCTCGCGCCCCACCCCGTGGCCGCAGTAGTTCCGCACCACGGTGAAGCCCTCCCGGCGGGCGATCGCCTCCACCGCGGCCCCGATGTGGGAGAGCTTCGCGCCGGGTTTCATGACCCGGATCGCCGCGTCGAGCGCCTCGCGCGTCGCATCGATCAGGCGGCGCGCCTCCGCGGAGATCTTCCCGACGGGCACGGTCACCGCCGTGTCCCCCACGTACCCCTTGTGGGTCGCCCCGATGTCGATCGAGAGGATGTCCCCTTCCTCGAGGACCCGCTCCGCGCTCGGGACGCCGTGGACGATCTCCTCGTTCACCGAGGCGCAGATCGTGTGCTTGAACGCGTACTTGCCGGCCTGCGGGGGATACCCGACGAAGGTTGGCACGGCGCCGCGCGAGCGGATGTGCTGTTCGGCGACGCGGTCGACGTCGAGCGTGGTCGCGCCGGGCCGGACCGCTTCGACCGCCTTCGCGAGCGCTTCCGCGGCGATGCGGCCCGCCTCGCGCATCACCTCGAGCTCCCACGCCTCCTTGAGGATCGGGGCGCTCTTCACGCGAGCGCCCGTTCGAGGGACGTGAACACCTCGCCGGGCAGCGCCCCGCCGTCGACGCGGCGCACGAGCCCCCGGCGCTCGTAGAACGGGATGACGGGCTCGGTGTCCTCGTGGTACTTCGCCAGGCGCGTCCGGACGCGGTCCTCGGCATCGTCGGCCCGCTGGACGAGGGGCGTGCCGTCCTTGTCGCAGATCCCCGTCTTCCGGGGCGGGACGAATTTCACGTGGTACGGCGTCTGGCACACGGGGCAGGAGCGGCGCCCGGTGATGCGCTCCACGATGATCTCGTCGCGCACCTCGAAGAGGATGACGCGCTGGACGGGGAGCTTGAGCCGGGTAAGGATCCGTTCGAGCGCCTCGGCCTGGCGGAGCGTGCGCGGGAAGCCGTCCAGGATGTACCCGTCGCCGCAGTCGCCGCGCCGGAACCGCTCCTCGATGATCTCCACGACCGTGGCGTCGGAGACGAGGCGCCCCTCCTTCATCACGCTCTCGACGGTCAGGCCGACGGGCGTGCGATTCCGGACCGCTTCGCGGAGGAGATCGCCCGTGGAGATGTGGATCCAGCCGCGACTCTCGGAGAGCTTCTTGGCCTGCGTGCCCTTTCCGGACCCCGGGGGACCTTCGAAGATCAGTCTCATGAGGTGGTTCCAGCGGCCCGCTTCCAGCTTCCGGCGATTGGCGGGCAGCCGGAAGCGGGAAGCGGGAAGCTGCGGCGCGCTAGCGCCGACCCCGGATGCTGCCCGAGCCGCCCACGAATCCCTCGTAGTGGTGCATGAGGAGGTGGGACTCGATCTTCTGGGCAATGTCGAGGCAGACGCCGACGACGATGAGGATGCCCGTCCCGCCGAGGAACGCGACCAGGTAGCGGTCGAGGTGGACCCACGCGGAGATCATGTCGGGGAGGAGCGCGATGATGGTCAGGAAGGTGGCGCCCGCGAGCGTGATCCGCGAGAGGATGCCGTTCAGGTAGGCGGCCGTGTTGTCGCCCGGCCGGATGCCCGGCACGAAGGACCCGTACTCCTTCAGGTTGTTCGCCAGCTCGTGCGGCGGGAAGAAGAGGTAGGTCCAGAAGTACGAGAAGAAGAAGATCATCGAGACGTAGAAGAGCGTGTAGGAGAAATCGCCCCTCATCACGAAGCCCTTCAGGAAGCCGAGGCCGGGGACCAGGCCCAGCACCGAGGGGAGGACGAGCAGGGAGGACGCGAAGATCACGGGCATCACGCCCGCCGTGTTGACGCGGAGGGGCAGGTAGTTCCGCTGGCCCTGCATGACCCGGCGCCCCTTGAAGTGCTTCGCGTGCTGGATCGGGATCCGTCGTTGCGCCTGCGTGATGAGGACGGTCGCCGCGACGGCCGCGAGGTAGAGCAGGCCCATGAGGACGACCGAGTCCATCCGGACATCCTGCCGCTTCGCCTTCGTGAAGAGGTCGGCCCAGATCTGCGGCATGCGGGCGATGATGCCCGCCATGATCAGGATCGACGCGCCGTTCCCGAGCCCGTGCTCGGTGATCTGCTCGCCGAGCCACATGACGAAGAGCGCGCCCGCCGTCAGCGCCAGGACCATCTCGACGGAGACCCAGAAGCCCGACCAGAGGAAGATGGACTGCCCCGCCGGCTGGAGCGCCTTGAGCTGGGAGACCGCGAACCAGGCCTGGATGATGCAGATGGGCACCGTCAGGTAGCGCGTGTAGTTCGCGATCTTCCGCTGGCCCGAGGGACCCTCCTTGGCGATCGCCTCGAGGTTCGGGCTCACCTTCGTCATCAGCTGCATGATGATCGACGCCGTGATGTACGGCATGATCCCGAGGGCGAAGAGCGCGAGGTTGGCCCACGCCTGGCCCGAGAAGAGCTGCATGATGTGGAAGAGGCTCCCGAGCGACCCTTCCATGTCGTCGCGGAACTTCTGGATCGACTCCGGGTTGACCCCGGGGAGGGTCAGGTGCGACCCGATCCGGAAGACGACGAGGATGCCGAGGGTGAAGAGGATCCGGTTGGTGAGCTCCCGGATCTTGAAGACGTTTCGGAAGGACTCGAGGATACGCATTCGATCCCCGCGGGGTTAACCGCCGGCGCCGGGCTCCTGCTTCTTCGGCTTCGGCGGGCCCTCGGCGGGCGGCGCCTTGGCCGGAGCGGCCGGCTTTCCCTTGGACGGCCCCGGAGCCGGTTTCGGTGGAGGGGGCGGCGTCAGCATCTCCACCGTGCCGCCCGCCTTCGCGACCTTCTCCAGCGCGCTCTGCGACGCGCGGTGGACCTTGAACGCGAGCTTCTTGTCGATCGCCCCGTCGCCGAGGAGCTTGATCGGCAGGTGGCGGCGCACGAGGCCCTTCGCCCGCAGGGAGGCCTCGTCGACCGTCTGCCCGGCCTCGAACAGTTTCGCGATCTCGGAAAGGTGGACGATCTCGTACGCCGTCCGGAATTCCTTGTTGTTGAATCCGCGCTTCGGGAGGCGGCGGATGATCGACATCTGCCCGCCCTCGAAGTACGGCCGGAACGACGTGCCGGTGCGGGCCCACTGGCCCTTCCGGCCGCGGCCGGCGGTCTTGCCGACGCCGCTCGACTCGCCGCGGCCCTTGGGGAACTTCTTCTTCCGCGGGATTTTCGCTTTTCGCGCGTCGGTCAGGTTCATGGAGTCACCTGCGGGGGAGGCGGCGCGCCGCCGGCGGCGGCCCCCACCGGGCCGAGCAGTTCCTTGTGCTTCCGCTCGACGACGGGGATGCCGCGCTGTTTCTCGAACTGGGCGACCGTCCGGAGCTTGCCGAGCGCCGCGTACGTCGCCTTGACCACGTTGATCGGGTTCGTGCTGCCGAAAACCTTCGAGAGGACGTCGTGGATGCCCGAGAGCTCGAGGACCGCGCGGGCCGACGCGCCCGCCTTCACGCCGGTGCCGCGGCAGGCCGGGCGGAGGAGGACGTTCGTCGCGCTGTACTTCTCGCGGATCTCGTGCGGGATCGTCGTCTGGACGATGGGCACCTCGATCAGCCTCTTCTTCGCTTCCTGGATCGCCTTCTCGACGGCGAAGGGGACTTCGTTCGCCTTGCCGTAGCCCCAGCCGACGCGGCCCTTGCGGTTGCCGACGACCACGAGCGCGTTGAAGCTGAACCGCTTGCCGCCCTTCACCACCTTGGCGCAGCGCTTCACCTTCACCACGATCTCTTCGAACTCGTCGCCACCGCGGTCATAAGCCATTCTGAATTCCGTTAACCGTTAGCCGTTTGCCGTACCGTTTGCCGTTTGCCGTTTCCCGATTTCCGATCCCTGATTCCTGATTCCTGATTCTTGATTCTTGGTTTTTGATTCTTGATGCGCCGTCTTACTCTTTTTTCTTCTCGTGACCCTTCGCGCCTTCCTTCGGGGGGCCGCCCGGGGGTCTCGGCGCCTTTTCCTTCTTCTTCTCCGGCGCCTTCTCGGCCTTCGGAGCCTTGGGGGCCTTGTCCTTCTTCTTGGGATTGACGAGGAAGGCGAGCCCGCCCTTCGACGCGGCCTCGGCGAACGCGCGGACGCGCCCGTGGAACCGGTAGAAGTTGCGGTCGAAGACGACGGAGGTCACGCCGGCCGCCTTCGCCGCCTCGGCCAGCTTCTTGCCGACGGCCTCGGCCGCCTTGCGGTCGCCGCCGTGCTTCAGCGACGACTTCAGCTCCTTCTGGAGCGACGACGCCGAGGCGACGGTGCGCCCCGCCGCGTCGTCGATGATCTGCGCGTGGAAGTGACGGTGGCTGCGGTAGATGCTGAGCCGCGGCCGCTGGGCCGTGCCGAAGACGGTCGACCGCACGTGGGCGGCGCGCCGGTCCCGGCGCTCCCATTTCCGCAGTTCGAGCGATCGAAGGTGTCCCACGGCTTATGACGCTCCTGTGACGAACGTCTTGCCCGCCTTCCGGCGGACGACCTCGTCGCGGTACTTGATGCCCTTCTGGTTGTACGGCTCCGCCTTGCGCGCGCGGCGCACCCGGGCGGCGAACTCCCCGACGAGCTGCTTGTCGGCGCCCTTGATCGAGATCGATGTGACCGACGGGCAGATGACGGTGAGCCCCTTCGGGATCGCGAACTCGACGGGATGGGAGAAGCCGATCGTCAGGACGAGCTTCTCCCCGATCATCTTCGAGCCGTACCCGACGCCGTTGATGTCGAGAATTTTCTCGTAGCCGTGGAGGACACCCTGCACCATGCAGGCGATCAGGCTCCGCGTCGTCCCGTGGAGCGACTTGACGAGCTTGGAGTCCGAGGTGCGCTCGACGGTGACCCGCTTGCCGCCCTCGACCTTGACCCGGATTTCGGGCCGGAAGGTCCAGGAGAGCTTGCCCACCGGGCCTTCGACGTGGACGACCTGCCCGGCCAGGTTCACCTTGACCTTGTCCGGGACGTCGATCGGTTTCCTTCCGAGCCGCGACATACGAGTAACCAGCCGTCCTTTCAGCGTCGCACGGAAGTCGTGCGTCTCGAGTCGGGAGTCTTGAGTCCGCCCGACTCACGACCCAGGACCCAGGACTTCCCTGTTACCACACCTTGCAGATGATTTCGCCGCCGACGTTCAGCTTCTTCGCCTTCCGGCTGCTCAGGATCCCGCGGGAGGTCGTGAGCACCGTGACGCCGAGGCCGTCGAGCACCTTGGCGACCTCCCCGGAGCCGCGGAAGATCCGCCGCCCGGGGGTGGAGACCCGCTTGATGTCCGTCAGGACCCGGCGGTTCTCCGGATCGTATTTCAGGAACAGCCACATCGTCTTCTTGAAGGGCGTCTTCTCCTCCTGGACGACCTTGACGTCGGAGAGGTACCCCTCGCTCTTGAGGACCTGCGCCACGCCCTCCTTGAGCTTGGAGTGCGGGACGGCCAGCTTCGGATGGCGCCGCTGGTTCGCGTTCTTGATCATCGCGATCATGTCGCCGACGGGGTCTGAACTGGCCATAAGCCCTTTCCCTACCTCACGCGGAAGTCATGAGTCTTCCGTCGGGAGTCTTGAGTCCTCCGACTCATGACTCGCGACCCCTGACTCACGACTTCTTCGTTCCTACCAGGACGCTTTGCGGACTCCCGGGATCTCGCCCCGGTTCGCCAGATCGCGGAAACAGAGACGGCACACGTTGAACTTCCGGTGGTAGCCGCGCCGGCGACCGCAGATCTTGCACCGGTTGTAGCCCCGGACCTTGAACTTGGGCGTCTTCGCCTGCTTGACCTTCCACCGGATACTCGCCATAAGTTCTGCGGTCCTCTAGGCCTGCGCCGTCGCGGGTCTCGCGGGCTTCTTCTCTTCCGCCGCCTCCTGGACGCGGAACGGCACGCCGAACCGCTTCAAGAGCTCGAAGGAGTCGGCCCGGTTCCGGGCCCGCACGCCGATCGTGACGTTCATCCCCTGGACGAACTCGACCTTGTCCAGATTGATCTCCGGGAAGACCACCTGCTCGGAGATCCCGAGATTGTAGTTCCCCGCCTCGTCGAACGCCTTCGGGGAGAGGCCCCGGAAGTCGCGGATGCGGGGGATGACGATCGAGATCAGGCGGTCGAGGAACTCGTAGGCGCGCGCGCCCCGGAGGGTCACCTTCACGCCGATGTTCTGTCCCTTGCGGAGCTTGAAGTTCGCGACCGATTTCCGGGCGCGGGTGAGCGAGGCCTTCTGGCCCGCGATCTGGCTCAGGTCCCGCGCCGCGGCGTCGAGCCGGTTCTTGTTCTCGATCGCCTTCCCGACGCCCATGGAGATGACGACCTTGTCGAGGCGCGGGAGGGCGAGGGGATTCTCGCGGCCCAGCTCCTTCCGGAGCTCGGGGACGATCTCGTTCTTGTACTTTTCCTGGAGCCGCGCCATGGCTACGCCGTCCCCGAGGGAATGACCGACTTGCATTTCTTGCAGAGGCGGGGCTTGTCGCCGCCCTCGCTCGGCCCCATCGCGACCTTGGTCGCCTTGCCGCAGGCGGGGCAGACGAGCATCACGTTCGAGACGTGCAGCGAGGCTTCCTTCTGGATGCGCGCCCCGTGGGGATGCTGCTGGCTCCGGCGCATGTGCTTCCAGACCATGTTGATCCCCTCGACGAGGATGCGCCCCTCGCCGAGGACCCGGAGGACCTTGCCCGTCTTGCCCTGGGCGGCCTCGTCGCCGGAGATGACCTTGACGATGTCGTTGCGGCGGATGTGCACGTTACACCACTTCCGCCGCGAGCGAGATGATCTTCATGAACTTGTTCCGCAGCTCGCGGGGCACGGCGCCGAAGATGCGGGTGCCCCGCGGATTCCCGTCCACGTCGAGGAGCACCATCGCGTTCCGGTCGAACCGCACGTAGCTTCCGTCCTCGCGGCGGATCACCGATCTCGTCCGGACGATCACGCCGCGCACCACGTCCCCCTGCTTGATCGCCGACCCGGGCAGCGCCCGCTTCACGGTCGCGACGATGACGTCGCCCACGCGCCCGTACCGCTGGTGCGACTGGCCCAGGACCTGGATCGCGCCCACCATCTTCGCGCCGGTGTTGTCGGCGACGTCGAGGATGGACTTGATCTGGATCATGGCCTACGCCTTGGGTTCCGCGGGGGTCGCGACGGCGGGGACGGCATCCACGGCGCCCTTCTCCAGGATCTTCACGAGGCGCCACCGCTTCGACTTCGAGAGGGGGCGCGTCTCCGAGATCTCGACGCGGTCCCCGCGCTTCGCCTCGCGCTTCTCGTCGTGGGCGTAGCACTTGGAATACTTCTTGAGGAACTTGCCGAACCGCGGGTCCTGGACGATGCGCTCGACCTGGACCACGATCGTCTTGTTCATCTTGTCGCTGACGACGCGGCCCACCACGCTCTTGCGCGTGGGACGCGCCGGGGGCGACGCCGGGGATTTCGGGGTCATCCGACGCTCCGCAGGGAAAAAACGAGCCCGGCCACCCTCCGAGGGGGCCGGGAAGAGCAGATATCATTAGCATCGACTGCCAGAGAGTCAAGCACAAACCGGCCGAAGCGTGACGAACATCCCCTGACCGGCGATTGCAGATGGCAGATGACGGATGACCGATGACGATCGGACATTTGCCGCGGGGTCATCCCTCATCAAGCTCAGTAGAAACCCTATGAAAATGCCGATAACCCTCTCAGAGAGAGAGGGAGCCCAGCATGCCATCTATGAGTCGATCGCCGCTTCAGGTCGCCCACGAAGCGTTCTGCCTTGCGAAG
>Ga0075433_10000065_pt1 | contig 46718 bp, 52 predicted proteins | sample RhiMethybrSRZTD2_FD_75299 | JGI IMG/M metagenome (GOLD analysis project Ga0075433, IMG submission 75299) | Populus rhizosphere microbial communities from Tennessee, USA - Rhizosphere MetaG P. TD hybrid SRZTD2 | ecosystem: Host-associated > Plants > Roots > Rhizosphere > Soil | place: USA... | reverse complement strand
TCCCAGAAGATGCTGACGCAGTCGCTGCGAAGGCTTGAGCGCGATCGGTTGGTACGGCGAACCATCTATCCGATCGTTCCCCCTCGGGTGGACTATGCGCTCACGCCACTGGGTGAGGCGCTCATGCGACCGCTGTCCGCGCTCTACCGCTGGACGGAGCGACACCTCAAGAAGATCCAGCAGGCGCGACGCGAATCGCAGAAGACCCGACGGGTTATCGCACCGGACTGAAGCAGTCTGGCCGGAGCGCCCGCGCCTTTCCTTAGGCAATCGGCCGCACGAGATCCGCGCCTGCCGCTGATCGATTCACGCCGAGAGACCGTCTCACCAATCTTGAAGTGTTCCATGGGCGTGGCCTCTTCCGGGGTTGAAGGACAGCGGTGAAAGCCAAATTCACGCCGAGTCAGCGTAGTCGCAACAGATGGCGCGCCATGCTACGTTGCAGTTGCCTGCACCTTGGCCTTCGGGTTGCGCTCCTGCGCGAGACCCCGGTGAATCTGGCATTTGCTTCCGTCCTGATCACCAGGGAAGGCCATGGAAAACGCAGCGATTCGTGCTCTCATCCGCGACAAGCTTCAGAACGGACGTTTGCCGTTGAACGGCATCCCCAGATTCTGGGTCGGTCCAAGCAACGGCGAGGAATGCGACGCCTGCGGCCGATTGATCGTGAGCCCCCTCGTGGTCGAGGGTGTTGCCGCGACGGACGGGACCAAGACGGCGCTTCAAATGCACGTCGAGTGCTTCGCCCTCTGGGATGAGGAGCGACGCGAGGCCCAGTCGTAGCTTCCGGGGCGGACGATTAGCCGCCTGTGGTACGCTCTGCGCTGCCTGCACCATAGCCTTACGGGCAGACGCTCCCGGGCGTCGAGACCGTGGTGAATCTGGCGTGTAGCACTGCCGGACCCCGTGAGGCGGCCAATGGACGATTCCATCCTCAGAGCCCTCATCCGCGAAAAGCTCACGGACGGTCGTCTGCCGCTCAACAGCATGCCGCGATTTTGGGGCGGTCCCGCTGACGGAGAGGTGTGCGACGCGTGCGACAAGCTCATCACCAAGCAGCAGCTTGTGATGGAGGGCATCGCATCGACGCTGTCCGATCGGCCCAAGGACAAGAAGCCCATTCAGTTCCATGTCACGTGCTTCCAGATTTGGGATGTCGAGAGGCGTGAGGCGCTGAAGTAGCACACACCCCGCCGCTACGCAGGAGTCCGCTATGGACCAAGAAGCCCTCCGTCGCCTCATCCGGCGCAAGCTGGAAGACGGGCGCCTGCCGCATGACGACCTCAAAAGGTTTTGGAGTAGTCCAAGCGACGGCGAAACGTGCGACGCCTGCGACACGGTCTTCGCGAAGGACCAGATGCTGATGCAGGGGATGACGCTGGACCTCGGCAGGAGGCCCCTTCAGTTGCACGTCCGATGTTTCCAGATGTGGGATCACGAACGGCGCGCCGCCAGCCATCGAGGCTGACCTCCTCAAATCCGTCCGCGCCTGTTTGACGTTTTACCGTGCGCCCGCACCATAGCCTGAAGGGTTGACGCTCCCAGGGCGTCGCGACCGTGGTGAATCTGGCCTGTTGGTACCGCCGTTGAACCCGTGAGGCTACCCGATGGACGACACCGCCCTACGAACCCTCGTCCGCCAGAAGCTTCTCGATGGTCGCCTGCCGCTCGACAAGATTCCCCGACTATGGGGTGGTCCAGCAGACGGCGAGATGTGTGACGCCTGTGACAAGCCCATCACGAAGCAGCAGTTGGTGATGGAAGGCCACTCGCCGCCCAGCGATCGCCCCAAGAACAAGAAGGCTATCCAGTTCCACGTCGCATGCTTCCAAGTCTGGAACGACGAACGGCGCAAGCCACGCGGGACGACCCCCTAACGTCTCCCGACTGGTCTACCCGTTTGAGTGCCTCCCACGCCGCCCGCTGCGTCGCGTTGACAGCGTGCTGACGCGCACGTGACGTTCTTCCCGGGCTGCCGGTCGTGTACGGGCGACCGATGACTTCGTACCTTTAGCCGCCAAGATTACACAGGTAAGATCCCAAGATTACACGGGCTGGGACTTTGACGCCCGGCAGTTGCTCCGAGAACCCACGAAAACGCACGGTTTAGGGAGTTCGCCCGGAATGGCATCCGCGATGCTGCTCCCTAGCCTGTGTCCAATGCAGTCAGGGAGGCGGCCATCCCAATCCGTGTGCTTGTCGTAGATGACGATGCGGATTTCCAGTGGCTGATCCGGCTCAATCTTCAGTTAGAGCACGACACCACGGTGGTCGGCGTAGCGGAGGACGGCGAGACCGGTATTGCCTTGGCCCTTCGAGAGCAACCCGATGTCATCGTGATGGATCTGATGATGCCGCGAATCGATGGATTCGAGGCCACTAAGCGGATCAAGCAAGTCCGACCTGCAGTGAAAGTAATAGTCGTCACCTCTTATTCTGTCGACAACGCGACCCGCCAGAAGATGTGCCGCAGCGGAGTGGACGCGATTCTGGGCAAGCGCGACGTTGCGACGGCGCTGGCTCCTATGATCCGCTCGGTTGCACAAAGCTGATCCTTCTGCAGATTCACTCCTCGACGCCACCCGGTTCACGCTGACGCGCTCGTGCGCGCCGTACGTGCGGATCATCATGACCTCGACGTTGTCGACCGCTTGGACGCGCACGTGAGCGTCTTCCCGGTCGCAGTCGGGTACGGGCGACCGACGACCTCGTACGCGCCAGTCTCGTCGACGAGGCGGTCACCGATCCGAAGTTCCATCGGGATCACACGTGGCTCGGCTGGTGCTGACGGCGCGCTCTGCTTCTTCGGGCGTCTGGGCAAGCGGGTTAGGCGCTGGACTGCGGCGGCTTCTCCACGGCCGCTTCACGGAGCGCGTGGAGCGCCACTTCAAACTCGCGCATCAGGACGTCCTCGTCGTCGCTGGGCCCCCTACCTCGCGTCACAAGGCGCTGCGCTGCCTCGCGCGCTTCTCGGAGTCGCTGAAGGATCGCTGCCGAGAGTACCGCGCAGCTGTACGGATGTGCGCGCACGCTTCCGAGCAGGTCCGCGCGGCACTGCGGGCATAAGTGCTCTCTGCCGCTGAATAGGTCCGTAGCGAGTTCGGCCGCGCGGTAGCCCTTGGCGCACTGCTCGCACTCGGCGACTGTGTGTTCCCAGCAGAAGCGGAAGAGCGCCACGCGCTCCTCGGGGCTGAGAACGCGGGGCCGTCCAGGTGGGACAACCGGCCCGAGTCGAGGATGAAGGTATCGTCAGGTGAGATGGCCTTGGAACATGCGGGGCAGATCCACTGCTGCCGTTCCATGGCGCACCTCACTGACGTGAAGGTGGCGGGAAGTATCACTCGGTCCGGCGCGTTGTCCAGAGCCTCCTCGCGCGCCATGCCGACGGTCACCATCGCAGCCACGGCCCTTCACCCGATCAGCGGCGGCTCCGATGCTACACTCCCGGCCGGGGAGCCTACCGTCTGTGACACTTCGAGGCCCCCAATCCCACTAGGTCGAGTAAGCCGAGAAGCGAATCGTCGACGCGCGCGCCCGGTAGTCGGTGATCACATTCACCACCGCGGGCTTGCCGGACGTCGCCGCGCGCTCGAGCGCGGGGCGGATCTCGTGCGGCTTCTCGCAGTACTCGCCGTGCGCGCCAAAGTCCATCGCCATCTTGTCGTACCGCGAATAGCCGAGGTTGCGCCCCGGTTTGTCCTGCTTCGGATCCGCGGTCCACCCACCGTTGTTGCTGATCACGCACAGGACCGGGATCTTGTGGCGGACGGCCGTGTCGATCTCCATCGCGTTGATGCCAAACGAGCCGTCGCCGTGCAGCACCACGACCTGCTTGTCCGGCCGCGCGGCCTTGGCGCCGACGCCGAACGGCAGCCCGACGCCCATGCAGCCGAACGCGCCGGAGTTCAGCCGGTGGCCGGGCACGTACGTCGGGATCGACTGGCGCCCGTAGTTCAGGATCTCCTGGCCGTCGACCACGAGAATCGCGTCGCGCTTGAGGAAGTCGCGAACTTCTTTGCAGAGCCGCAACGGATGGATCGGCGTGTCCTCCGAGCTCATCTGCTTGTCCATCTCGGACGCCTTCTCGGTGTCGAGCACCTTGAGCTTCGAGATCCAGCGCGAATATCGGCTCCGGTCGACTTTGCCGCGCGCTTCGCGCGTGAGCTGCTCGAGCACCGCGCGGGCGTCGCCGGCGATCGGCACGTCGGCTACCCGGTTGTGATTGAGCTCGGTCGGGTTGACGTCGACGTGGATCACCTTCGCGTCGGCGGCGAACCGCGGCGGGCGCCCGAACTGGATCACGAAGTTGAAGCGGGTGCCGACGGCCAGCAGCACGTCGACCTCGCTGAACGCCTTCGCGCGCGCGTTGAGGAAGGCGAGCTCGTGGTCCTCGGGCACGGTGCCGCGCGAGATCGGCGTCGTGTAGAACGGGATGCCCGTCGCCTCCACGAAGGCCTGGAACGCGGCGGCCGCGTCCGACCACCACACGCCGCTGCCGCCGAGGATCAGCGGGCGCTCGGCCTTGGCCAGGAGCGCGATCGCCTCGACGACCGCACCGGGATCGCCGAGCGTGCGAGGCGCCGGCGCCCACGGCTTCGGATACGCGAGCGCCGACTCGTCGAGAGACTCGCCGAGGACGTCGCCGGGCACGTCCAGGTACACCGGGCCGGGCTTGCCGCTCGTCGCCTGCCGATAGGCCATCGCGACCATCTCGGGAATGCGCTTGGTGTCGTAGATCCGAGCGGACCACTTCGTGATCGGCTTGAAGACCGCGAGCTGGTCGATCTCCTGGAACGCTTCCATTTCATAGAAGACGCGCGGGCTCGATCCGCCGACCGCGATCATCGGCGCCGCATCGACGAACGCGTTGGCTACGCCGGTGACGAGGTTGGTGGCGCCCGGGCCCGACGCGCCCATGCAGACGCCGGGCTTTCGCGTGATGCGGCTGTAGGCGTGCGCCATCAGGCTCGCGGCCTGCTCGTGGCGGGTGTCGATCGCCCGCGCGCCGAGCTTGATGATCGCGGCCTCGGTCTCGATCATCGGACCGCCCATGATGTAGAAGAGCGTGTCCATGCCCTGCGAGACCAGCGATTTGGCGAGAATGTCGGACCCGGTCAAGGTTGCCATGCCGCGCCTCCCCGATTAGCTCAGCCGGTCGTCAGAAGATACCCGAATTTGTCGCTCGTGTCTCGCCTGGCGGCCCGCCCGGGCGCGTGTGACACTGAAGCATGGCTCGCATCACTAGAAGCGGGTTGCTCGGGTTCGGAGCGGTCGTCCTCCTGCTGGCCGCGGGACCGGTCGCCGGGTTCGCCCACGCCGCCGAGCTCTACGCCCCGGAGACCCTGGACCGCTACTTCAAGCTCGAGTGGTCCAGGGCCGGTCAGAACGTCAACGGCTACGTGTACAACACCGGGAATCGGCGCGCCGCCCACATGATCCTGCTCGTCGAGGGTCTCGACGGCGCCGGCAAGCCCGTGACGAAGACCACCACCTGGGTGCGCGACGTGCCGCCGAACAACCGCGCCTACTTCCAGGTCGCCGTGCCGACCGCAGCGGCGTACCGCGTCTCGGTCCAGTCCTTCGACTGGGTCGAGGACCGCCTGGACCGCCGAAAGGCCTGGTAGGGCTAGACCGCGGGCTCGCCGGCCGTCACCGCAATGCACTGGCCGGAGAGGTTCTTCGCGGCGTCGCTGCAGAGATAGACGGCCAGCGAGGCGATGTCCTCAGCGGTCGACATGCGCCTGAGCGGCGAGCGCTCCACGAAGCGCGCCCGCTCCTCCTCGACCGAGACTCCCTTGACCTGAGCCTGGCCGGCGATCACACGATCGATGCGATCACCCGCCACGGCCCCCGGCGCGATCGCGTTGACCCTGATGTTGTGCGGCGCCAGCTCGAGCGCCAGGCAGTAGGTCATGCCCACCTGGCCGGCCTTGGCCGAACAGTAGCCGATGCGATAGGCGAGCCCGCGACGCCCCGCGGTCGAGGAGATGTTCACGATCGCGCCGCCGCCCGCCTTGATCATGGGCGGCACCGCGAAGCGCGTGCACATGAACGAGCTCGTCAGGCAGGAGTTGATCGTGTAGAACCAGTCGTCCGCGGTGTAGTCCTGGACGGGCTTGGTGGGGCCGCCGTCGCCGGCGTTGTTCACGAGGATGTCGAGCTTGCCGAAGGCCTCGAGCCCGGCCTTGACGATGCGCTGCACGTCCGCCTCGACGGCGGCGTCCCCGATCGCGGCAATCGCCCGACCCCCGTCGGCCTTGACGAGCGCGGCCGTCTCCTCGACCAGATCGCGCGAGCGCGCCGCGCAGATCACCGCGGCCCCCTCGGCCGCGAACATCCGACTCATCACGCGGCCGACGCCCTTGCTCGCGCCCGTGACGAGCACCACCCTGCCCTCGAGCTGTCCCATCGACTACCTCCGTGAGCTGATGCGTTCGGGCGCGCCGCCCGCCGGTCAGCGAAACGCCTGGATGAGCTCCTCGAGCGCGACCATCTGGCCGCCACGCGTCGAGGACGGGACCACGATCACCGTCCGTACGCCGATCGCGAGCCACGCTTCGGCGCCCTCGCGCACGTCCTTGACGCTGCCGAACAGGGTGACGTCGCGGAGCCAGCGATCGGACATGAGCTCGGGCACACGCTGGGTGTCGCCGCGAGCCAGGGCCTCGCGGATCGCGAGCATCTCGTCTCCGTACCCGGCCTCGATCCAGTAGTTCTGATAGTTCGGCAGGCGCACGTAGGAGGCGAGGGTGCGCCGCATCACGGCGGCGGCCGCGGCGCGGTCGTCGTCGATGCACATCGGTACCATGTTGCCGATGAAGAACGCCGGGTCGTTGCGCGTGCGTTCCGGCAGGTGGCCGAGCGAGGCCGCCATGTGCGATCGTGCGCCGTTCGCCCAGACCGCGCCCTGCGCGACCTCGGCGGACAGCTCGACCATGCGACGGCGCAAGGTCGCCAGCACGATCGGCGGCAGCGCGCCGACCTGCGGCGCCAGCGCCGCGACCTCGCCGACGAACTTCCGGATGTCGTCGAGAGGCCGCCCCGGCTGCAGGCCGAGACGCTCGTAGGTAGGGCCGTGGCTCACGCCGATCCCGAATCTGAACCGCCCACCCGACAGCTCGTGGACGACCGCGGCCGTCTGCGCGTACTCGAACGGGTGCCGCGTGTAGATGTTGGCGATGCTGGTCCCGAACGGGATCTCGCGCGTGGAGAGCGCCAGCGACTGGCAGAGGGCCAGCCCGTCGCCCGGGCTCGGACAATAGATTCCGGTGAACCCCTCGCGCTCGAGGCGCTGGGCCATCTCGAGCGTTGCGCGGCGCCGGCCGGCGACCGCGACGAGACCGACCGACGGCTTCGTGGGCATCTGCGGGAGTATAGCCGCTCCGAGCGCGCTTGCCACGCGGCCGGCGAGCCTGGCGCGCTATCATCGCCCCACCCAAGGGAGGAGGCTTCCATGAAGATCCATCGTCTTTATGCGGACAAGAACGGCGAGTCGCACTTCCAGGACGTCGAGATCGAGTACGCGGAGTCGACGCGGGCGGGCCGGCTCTCCAAGCGGATGCCGGCTACCGGCATCATCTTTCGCGAGGTGCAGCCCGACTACGACCTGGACTGGCATCCCGCCCCGCGACGCCAGTACATCATCAATCTGGACGCGGGCGTCCAGATCACCGCGAGCGACGGCGAGTCGCGCCGCATCGGCGCCGGCGAAGTCCTGCTGGTCGAGGACACGCACGGCAAGGGACATCTGTCGAAGGCGCTCGACGGCAAGCTACGGAACTGCATCTTCGTCACCCTGGAGTAGCGCGCTCGACGTTCGCCCCAGGGCCGCGCTCCCGGCGGTTAAAGCTCGCTTTCGACATGCCACTTTGCGCGACGCCGCCGCCCTGGCCGGACTGGATGTCACACCAGAATCATCCGCGCTGGTCGACGCTCGAGATCGGCGCGCGCGGACCGCCGATGAGCCTCGCGCGATTTCCAGGTTTTCGATTCGAGCGGCGGCACGCGCGCTGGCGCGACACTCGTGGCATCTGCCGTGCACTCCAACGATGCCGCAAGACGAGCCGAATGACGCGCAACCACGCCTGCATCTACTGCCTGACGCCGTACCGGGCCGCCGACCTGAGCGGGGAGCCGGTCGTGCCCGCGGTCCTTGGGGGGCGGCTCCTGCTCGAGCGCGCCGCCTGCGCCGATTGCTCGGCGCGCGTCAGAGAGCGGACCGATGATTTCCTAGCACGGCATTTCGCACCGATCACCGAGGCGATCGCCGGCCGCGGCACGCCGCGCCCGCGACGCGGCTCGAGCGGGAGGGCGCCGTCGGGCGCGAGCGAGCCGTCCCCCGGCCAATGGCGCCTGGCGCATCGGGCTGCCGCCAAGATCCTCTACTGCTATCTGCTGCTCGAGCTCGGCGACGCTGCGCTCGTGAGCCCGCCGCTGGAGACCGTGCGCAAGTACGTGACCGCCGTTGGGCCGGAGCCGTGGACCCCGCGCTGGGAAATCACTCGTCCGCCTCACTCGCTCTCGGCCAGCTGGCACGTGCTGAGCTTCGACGCGGTACGGCCTTCGGCGGCGGCGATCGGTCTCTTCGGCACGATCTGGTTCCGGTTCCGCTTCGATCTCGAGGCGCTGGCGCCGAAGGGAGGGCTCCTCGCGCTCGACTCGGTCAGGGGCGCGCGCGGGCTGGCGGCGCACCGGCATCGCGGGGAGTGGCGCTATCGGGCGGCGCCGCGCTGGGGCTGGAATCGGTAGCAGTGAGTCACTGCGACTGCAGCGCGCGCCGGACGACGCGCTTGACGCTCTCCACCGTGAACGGCTTCTCGAGCTGCGGAGCGCCTGTGCGCGTCAGGAACGCGCGCGTCCTCGGATTGAGGATGTCTCCGGTGACGAACACGAAGCGCCGCGTCAGGTGTGGCTCGCGCCGCTCGACCTCGCGATAGAGCTCGCGGCCGCCGAGCACGGGCATCCCGCTATCGCTGATGATCAGGTCGTAGCTGCGCGCGCCGAGCATCCGGAGCGCGATCGCGCCGTTCGCCGCCACGTCGACCTTGTAGCCGTCACGCGACAGCGCCTCGGCCAGGAGCGCGGCGACCGCAGGCTCGTCGTCGACCACCAGGATCGTCTTCCCGGCGACGGGAAGCGCGGCGTCGCCCGAGTCCGGCTCGTCGGTCGCGTCCGGCGGCGTGCCGAACGGAAGCTCGATGACGAAGCGTGCGCCCTCGCCCGGACGGCTCTCGACCTGGATGATTCCCCCGTGGCCTTCCACGATCCCACGTACCAGCGCGAGGCCGAGCCCCGTGCCCTCGCCCTCGGGCTTGGTGGTGAAGAACGGATCGAAGACTCGGCCCACGATCTCTGGCGCAATCCCCGGCCCATTGTCGGCGACCTCGATGCGCACGACGCGGCTCGCGGCGTCGGAGCGCGTCACGAGACCCAACCGGCGCGGCCTTGGAGCATCCTGCACCGCCTGCCGAGCGTTCGTGACGAGGTTCACCACGACCTGCTTGAGCTGATGTCCGTCGGCCCAGACCAGCGGCAACCCCTTTTCGAGATCGTACTCGAGCTCGACGTTGGCGATCCGTAGCTCGAAGGACAGGAGCTCGACAGCCTCGCGCAAGAGATGATTCACCGATACGTGGCCGCGCTCGGGCGGATGGCGCCGGGCCATCGTCAGGAAGCTCCGGACGATCCGCACGCAGCGCTCCGCGGCCTCTCCGATGTCCTTGATCCGCGCGTGGGCGACCGGATCGACGTCGCTGGTCCCGAAGAGCCCGACCTGGCCCAGAATCACCGACAGCGGGCTGTTGAGCTCGTGCGCGACGCCTGCCAACAAGTTACCCATCGTCGCCAGCTTCTCGGCTTCGAGCAGCTGATGCGAGCGCTCCTGGATCTGATCCTCCAGGTTCTGGTTCTGGCGCCGGAGGTCACGGTGCAGGAAGCGCATCTCGATCAGGTTGCGCACGCGCAGCAAGAGCTCGGTCTGCTCGAAGGGCTTGGTGACGAAATCGCTGGCCCCAGCCTCGAGCGCCCCACGCTTGCTCTCACGCGACACGTCCGCCGTCAGCACCAGCACCGGTAGATAGAGCTCGGCCCGCCGCTGCTTGAGCCGCCTGAGCACCTCGACGCCGTCGACCATCGGCATGCGCAGGTCGAGCAGGATCAGATCCGGGCGGAAGTCGTCGCAGCGCTCCTCGACCGTGCGCGAGTCCGTGATACACAGGAGCGTGCCGTAGCCGGCGTGCGACAAGAGCTGCTCGAGCAGCCGGACCATCGCCGGTTCATCGTCCACGATCATGATCCGGGCATTACAGAACGGCTGCGGCACCATGCCCTCTCCCCCGGTGTTCCGAGACGGTTACCGATCGACTCCGACGCCCGCGGGCCAGCATTGATAATGCCAGCGTCTCGACCGGCGCACGTCCGGAGGCGACAACGTGTGGAAATTGCGCTTGATCGCTGGTCGGAGAGCGCCCGGCGTGTTCCGCGGAACAGAAAGCCGACCCCCGGGGACGAGTCGGCAGCCGGACAGTGCGATTCGCGAATCTGACATTGGCCCTACCCCGCGCTAGCGCCGCACGAGCGCCCAGCCGCGCGTTTGCAGGTCGAAGCTGATGTCCTGACGGCGCCGGGCGGCGTGTCGCCGCCCGCCCTCGCTCGGCCCCGAACGGCGGCGCTCGCCGAGGCGGCGGTCGACGATCACCTCGGTCCCGTCTCCGGCGAACATCCGTCTGAGACTCTCGACACGCCCGCGCTCCTCGCGCGACACGATCACCAGGCAGCCGCCGGCCGAGGGTGCATCGATCGCCTCGGGCTCACTCGACAGGTTGATGTCGAGCATCGGCGGCAGCCCGGGCGTGCCCCCCATCAGCTCGACGCGCGTCACGCGCTGCATGCGCGCGACGATCGCCCGGATCCGGTCGATGGCTTCGAGGATCTCCATGAGCCGCTGGCGGGACTGGCCCGTGATCTCGTCGACCAGGAGTTGGGCCTGGCCCATCACGACCGCCAGCGGATTGTTGATCTCGTGCGCGGCGCCGGCCGCCAGGCTCGCGACCGATCGCAAGGTGTCGCGCTCGCGGCGGGTCACCTCGATCTGGCGGCGATGCGTGATGTCGCGGGCGATCGACGAGGCCCCGATGACCCGACCGCGCGGGTCGCGCACCGGCGAGACGGTGACCGAGACGTCGATCCGCCGGCCGCTCTTGGCCACCCGGGTCGTCTCGAAGTGGTCGATCCGCACGCCGCGCCGCAGCCGCTCGAGGATCGACGGCAGCTCGTCGCGAAGCTCCGGCGGAATGATCAGCGAGATCGGCCGCCCGATCACCTCTGAGGACGTGTAGCCGTAGAGCCGCTGCGCCCCTTCGTTCCAGGTCGTGATGATGCCGTCCAGGCGCTTGCCGATGATCGCGTCGTCGGAGAAGGCGACGATGGCGGCGTTCTGCGCCAGCGCTGCCTCGCTCCGCGCGTGCTCGCGCACGACGGCGGCCAGCGGCAGGGTGACGATGGTCAACGTCATCATGAAGGCCTGGAGCAGCAGGAGCGATTCGTTCTGCGAGGCGCGCGCGAACGGCCCGTGACCGCCGAGCGTTCCGACGATCGCCAGCCCCGCGAGCAGCGCCACGCACGTGGCCGCCTCGCGCTGACCGAACCGGAACGCGGCGTAGACGAGCGGCGGGATGCAGAGGAACTCGAGGGGATAGTTGGCGAGGTTCGACGGGCCCAGCCCGTCGAACACGATCCCGCCGGCCACGACCACGGAGGCGATCACCAGCCCGAGCTCGATCATCTGGGCGCGCGTGGGCCGCCGCCCGGGGTCTTTCGCCCACAGAAACAGCATCGGCGCGACGACGACCGCGCCGGCCATGTCGCCGAGCCACCAGGTGAGCCAGATTTCGCCGAAGCGCCCCCAGTTCGCCAGCTCGCCCAGGGTGAGGCTGATCACGCCGACGGTCGCGCTGACCGCCGTGCTCACCAGGCCCGCCAGCGCCGCATACATGAAAATGGTGCGCGCCCGATCAAACGCATCGAGGCCGCCCGCGAATCGCCTGACCAGCCACACGCCCAGGATCGCCTCGAGCGTGTTGCCGGCCGCGATGCCGAGCGACGACGGCACCGACCCGGTGGTCGTCACGTTGACGAGGAACGCCCCGATGAAGATCGCGGGGCTCAAGTGATAGCCATACAGCAGGAGCGCGGCGAGCGCGATCCCGGTCGGGGGCCACACCGCGGTGGCGCTCGCGTGGACGAACGCGAGGAGGAGTCCGAGTTTGCCGGCGAGGAAGTAGACGAGGGTGAGCGCGGCCAGTGCCGACCACACGTAGGGAAGCGAGGGCCACGCCACCCAGCGCGCCGCGGCGACGGACATCACCGATCCACCTGGCCGGCCGGCTGCTCTCCCCATCGGGACGGATGCGCCCCCGGTGGCTCGAATCGCGAGGGCGCCCCCTTTCTACGCTACGAGTCGGTGACGTCGCGCCTCAATCGGGGAAATCCCCAGCTCCACAACGGAAACCCCCCGATCCGATCAGCCGGGAGATCGCGTGACCAGTCGGCTCTCGCCGCACTCCGAGCACACGTTGTATTCCCTCACGAATCCGCCGGCACGCGCGATGCGCGTCGCCGCACGGTGTCCGGTCGAGGGATCGATGCCGACCGCGCGCGCCACACAGCGCTCGCAGTAGTAACGTCCCTTGTGAGCCAGAAGGAACGTCGCGACCTTCTCTCTGGCGATCATCATGTAATGGCCGGGACGGGTGCACCACCACCCGCCTCGCCGGGTGACCCCGGCCTACCGGCGCTTGTCCGATGCCTGACCGACGGCGGCTTGCAGCACGCCGTCGTCGACACCCACGTCCTTTCCGTCGAGGCTCGCGCGGCGATACGGGCTGCCGTCCGTCAAGCGCAGCCGGCCTCGCGTGAGGTCCTCGAACTTGAGCTTGTCCCAGGATCCGACGACGAAGTTGTCCATCACGGGATTCACACCTGGGCCGCCGCCCGTGAGGCTCGGACGGTATCGCGGCGGCGCGATGCCAGATCGCACAGGATCGGTCCGAGCTTGTCGGGATTGTGACGAACCACTGGCCCGAGCTCGAGGAGGTCGGCCCGGACGATCACCGGCGACGGGTCGGGCAGCCGCGCATCGCGATCGACCGGCAGCGCACCCTCGGACGCGTAGCGGCCGAGCACCTTGGACGGGATCGGCGTCGTGGGCGCGACGACGTAGTGGAGCTTGCCGAGCGGCAGCCCGTGCTCGGCGAGGGCCTGCAGGTGCTCGGTGATCCCGTAGCCGTCGGTCTCGCCGGGCTCGGTCATCGCGTTGCAGACGAAAATGCGGACGGCCGACGACTCGACCACCGCGTCGGCCACGCCGGGAACGACCAGGGTGGCGAGCACGCTCGTGTAGAGGCTGCCGGGGCCGAGGATCATCGCGTCGGCCTCTCGCAGGGCTTCCAGCACGAGCGGCGCCGCCACCGCGGTCTCGGGGTCGATGCGGACGCGCTTGATCGGCGCGCCGCTTCGTGGAATCGCCGACTCGCCGTGGACCGAGCGGCCGTCGGCGAGGTCGCCGACAAGGTGCACCCGTTCGGTGGTCGAGGGCAGCACGAGATCGTCGACGCCAAGGAGCTCGGCGGCGAGCCGGATCGCCGTGAGCCCATCGCTCGCGACCATGTCGAGCGCGGCGAGCAGGAGGTTGCCGACCGGGTGCTGGCCCACGCCGCCGTCGAAGCGGTATTGCAGGGCGGCCGAGACCTCCGGCGCTACGCGCGCGAGCGCCAGAAGACAGTTCCGGATGTCGCCCGGCGGGATCACGCCGTACTCCTTGCGCAACACCCCCGAGCTCCCGCCGTCGTCGGCCGCGGTCACCACGGCGGTGATCCGGTCGCCGGCCGCGAGATGACGGCGCAGCGCGGTGAGCACGACTGGAAGTCCCGTCCCGCCGCCGATGGCGACAACCTTCACGAGCTCTCTCCTTTGCGAAGCCGCGAGCGCGAGGCGCCGTGCCCGAGGCCGTTCGCGTAGTACGGCGTGGGAAGCGCGGGATGGGCGTTGAACACGAAGCCCACCGCCTTGTCCGGCTCCATGGCCTTGAGGGTCTCGGCGAGGAGGCCGCGCTGCGTGCGATTCGAGGCGACCACGATCACGAACCCGTCGACGTTCTTCGCGATCAGCCGGCAGTCGGGAACCGGGACGAACGGCGCGGTGTCGATGACGACGTAGTCGTACGCCTGCCGCGCCTCGGCCAGCAGTGCTTCGAGCTTCGGCGAACGGAGCAACTCGTAGGGCGCCGCGATCGACACCGGCGCGCGAAGCACCGAGAGGTTGAAGCGGGGCACCGCTAGGACCGCGTCCTTCAGCGTGAGACCCGTGGCGCCCAGAGCGTCCGCCAGCGTCGGCCCGCCCTCGCTGAGCGTCAGATAGCGGGCAATCGCCGGGCGGCGCAGGTCCATATCGGCCAGCAGCACGCGCGCGTCCTCGGATTGCGCGAGTGCACCCGCCAGGTTAATGGCCGTCACGCTCTTGCCGTCGCCGATGCCCGGGCTCGTGACCGCGATTATCTGGAGATTGGCCCGCTTGCGCAGGGTCTCCACCAGATGACGAAGCACCCGGTACTGCTCGGCCGCGGCGGTGGAGGGCGCCTGCAGACTCACCAAATGCTCGTCCAGCAGCGCTGACGCGGTGCGCGGCGACTCGGCCACCGGCTGGGGCGGCGTGAAAACCGGCCGCGGCGCTTCGGGGATCGGCCGCGGCGGATCGAGGACCGGACACGGCAACTCGAAGACCGATCGTGACGCCTCGACCGGAGTCTCGGTCGTCGCAGGCGGCCCAGCCACCGGCGGCGAGGCGCGCGGCGGGGGCGCCGCCGTAAGGTCGGACGCACGCTGATTCACCACCTCGACCGGAGCCCGGGCGACCTGCTCTGCGTTGTCGCGCTCGGCCCGTTCGAGCGCCTTGAAGAACTTGCTCATGACATCACCGCCCGTCGGAGCGACTCGAAGAGATTCATTACGCTGTGGTCATAGCGGAGGCGAAGCCCATCGCGGCGACGGCGAGCGCCAGCATCCATGTCTTCGCGAACCAGCGCGAGCGCCGGCGGGGGTTGAGCCGGGCGCCGAGCGACAGCACCTTGCGCTCAGTCGGCATGCCCTGCTCCAGGTACTTGATCGCCTCGTTGACCGCTGGCCGCTCGATCCGCCGGGTCTGGTCGGCGTAGCCGAAGAGCAGGCAATGGTCGCCGAGCATGTTGAGGACTCTTGGGATGCCGCCCGAGTACTCGGTCATCCGCTCGATCGCCGCCTCCGAGAAGATGCCGAGATCGCGCGCGCCGGCAATGCGCAGGCGGTTGCGGACGTACTGGTGCGCCTCGTCGACCGTGAGCGGCGGGATCTGGCAGCGCAGACCGACCCGCTGCTTGAGCTGCCTGAGCTCGGGCAGATCGAGCTTGGCCTTGAGCTCGGGCTGGCCGACCAGCAGGATCTGGAGGAGCTTGGTCGTCGCCGTCTCGAAGTTGGAGAGCAGCCGGACCTGCTCCATTGTCTCGGTCGAGAGATTCTGCGCCTCGTCGATGAGGAGGACCGTGTTCTGGCGGGCGCGCTCGCGCTCGATCAGGAAGTGGTTGAGGGCCATGATGCGCTGCGCCCGCGACTCCTCGCGCTTGGCGATGCCCAGGTCGGCCAAGACGTACTCGAGCAGGTCGTCGAACGGCAGTGTCGAGTTGAAGATGAACGAAACCGCCGTCTGGCTGTCGAGCCGTTGCCGGAGCGCGTGGAGCAAGGTCGTCTTGCCCGTGCCGACCTTGCCGGTCAGCACGATGAAGCCTTTGCGCTCCTGCGTCCCGTAGTGGAGCTGGGCCAGCGCTTCGCGATGACCGGGGCTCAGGTAGAGGAACCGTGGGTCCGGCGTCGAGTTGAACGGCTTCTCGAGGAGTCCGAAGAACTTCAAGTACATAGCGATGGCCCTCAGGATCCTCAGGATCCGGTCCGCGTCAGTAAAGCCACCAGGAGTTCGTTGCGCGCACCCACGTAGGCGATGCCCACGATCAGGAACAGGCCGACCACGCCGGCGCCCGTCGCGAGCCACATGCGCCTCCGCCGACGAGTACGGTCCGCCCGGGTCCTGATCTCGGGAATCGTGACCAGCACCGGCAGCGTGCTGAACGCGCGCAGATCGTCGACGCTGTGGAACGAGGTGTCGAGCTGCTCGGCCAGCATCACCGCCGCGGCGGTGACCGCGCAGGCGAAGACCACGCCGAGCAGGATCAGCTTGGCGCGATTGGGCGCCGACGGCTCACGCGCCGGGACCGCGCGTTCCAGGATCTGGAACTCCTCGCCGACGCGGCGCCGCTCGACGTCGACCGCCCCCCGTGCGTCGTGGTACCGCTTGAGGATGGCGTCGTACATCTCGCGGGTCGCGCGATAGTCACGGGAGAGCGCCTGCAGCTCCTGCCCGCGCTCGGCCGCCATCTCGACGCGGCTCTGATAGGCGATGATCATGCGGCGCAGGCGCTCGTCCTCGGCCTCGAGCGCGGCCACGTCGGTGTCGACGCGATCGCGGGACACCTGGTCCGCCTTCCGCGCGCTGGGCTCGGGCTGGCTCGGACCGAGCTCGGCCAGCTGGCGCTTGGTGAGCTCGATCTCGTACTTGGTGCTGATGACGTCCGGGTACTTGTCGCTGTACTGACGCTGGAGCTCGGCCAGCTCGGTGTTCAGCTGGTTGAGACGAGCCTGCAGCGCGTCTTGGCGCGAGATGGCCGCCGGCACATTGTCGCTGCTGCTCCTGTGGAAGGCCGTGCGGCGCTCCATCGCGACGACCTTGTTGTGATTGTTGAGCGTACGCTGGGCGTTGAGTTGCTCGATCATCGCCAGGTTCGCGGCCACCTGCTCGGGCAGCTGACCCATATTGCGACGCTTGAAGTCGTTGGTGCGCTTGTCCTGCTCGTCCAGGCGCTTCTTCGCGTCGTCGACCTCGCGCTCGATGTCCTGCAATACCTCGGCGGCGCGCCGCTCACGGATCGTGGAGTTCTCCGCCACGTAGTAGGAGGCCAGCTCGCTGGTGACGTCGGCCACCATCCGGGGATCGCGGCCGCGGAAGGTCACCGCGAACGTGACCGTCGAGCCGCGCCCCTGCGTGCCGAAGTCGACGGCCCTCGTCTCCACCTTGATGTCGCGGCGCAGGCGTGTGAGGGTCGCCTCGAGGTCCGCCTTGGCGGTGGGGCCGTAGACGTCGAACTTGTCCAGGAGCGCCTCGAGCCGCGAGCGGCTCAAGATCTCCTCGCGGATCCGATCCAGACGGGCCTCGCGCTCGCCGGTCAGCGGCGCGCGCGGCGTCGGCGCCGCCAGCTCCGGCGGTGCTACGAGCACGGTCGAGGTGGAGGAATAGACGCTCGGGGTGGCCAGCGCCACCGTGAGGGTGGCCGCCAGGGTCGCGGTCAGGACGCCGAGCGCCAGGTACTTCCGACGAGCCCAGACCGCGGGGAGCGTCGCCAGGTTCACGGCACGACCGCGATGTCGCCCGGCTGGAGGAGGATCTTGTCGTCTTCCGCGAGCATCTCACGCACGCTGACCGAGACCTCCCCGAGCATGTCCTCGGGCTGCTTCGATACGAGCGCGGCCCGCAGCTGGGGCGGCGTCAGGCCGACCGTCTGCACCTCGTTGAGGCCGATGCCGTTTTTGTAGTTTGCGGAGACGATGCGCTTACGCACGATCACGGTGCCTCGTCCCTTTCCTGGGTTCGAGAGCGCTCTGTGATTTCCTGAGACTTCGCGCTCTTCCGCGAACCGTGCTACGCATGCGACGTCACGATCTATCCCTCTAGACGGTACGGTTCGCGACCTACCCGCTCAATTCGCCGAGCCCCCAATAGCGCATGCGGAAATTCCCGGACCGGGCGATCCGGATTTCCATTCGGCCGAGCGTCCTGGGGATCTGGCGCGCGCGTGACAGCGAGGTTCGAGCGCAGTGCATCGTCGGATCGAGCATGACGGAGCGAGCCGCGCGTGAGATGAACGGACGCGCGGGCAGCGGACTATTACACCTGGATCAGACCCTGACGGATTGCGTAGCGGACGACGCCGGCGGTGTTCGACGTGTCGAGCTTCTGCATGATGTGCGTGCGGTGCGACTCGGCGGTCTTCACGCTGATCCCGAGCAGCTCGGCGACTTCCTTCGTGGTCTTGCCGGCCGCGACGAGCTGGAGTACCTCGCGCTCGCGCGGCGTGAGCGGATCGGGCGGCAGCTCCGACTTGGCCAGGTACGCCTGCACGACCGTGCGCGAGACGCGCGGGCTCAGGTACATCATACCGTTGAGCACCTCGTGGATCGCGCGCACCAGATCGGTCGGCGCCTGGCTCTTCACCACGTAGCCCTTCACGCCCAGGCGGACGGCCTCGAGCACGTAGCGGTCGTCGGCGTGCATGGTCAGGAGAATCAGCTTGGCGCGCGGGCAGGCGGTCATGATCTCCCGGGCGGCGGCGAGGCCGTTCATGAGGGGCATGCCGTAGTCGAGGACGACCACGTCCGGCATGGTCTCCGTGGCCAGGCGCACCGCCTCGGCGCCATTGGCGGCCTCTCCCACCACCTCGAACCCTTCGCGCTGTAGCAGCACGCGCAGACCCTGTCGCACGATCGTGTGGTCGTCCGCCAGCAATACGCGAGTGGCCATACAGCGAGAGTGTAGAGATGCGCGGGCGGTCAGAAATAAGGCAACCGCCCGAAATGCGCTCCGGTAATTCCCCGGCCAGGGCCGGCCGGCGGCACAGCTCAGCCGGTCGGGCGGGTCAGGGCTGGATCAAGCCGCGGCGAACCGCGTAGCGCACCAGGCCGGCGGTCTCGTGGATGTCCGTCTTCTTCATGATGCGCGTGCGGTGCGACTCGGCCGTCTTGAAGCTGATGCCGAGCAGCCGCGCGATCTCCTTCGTCGACTTGCCCTCGGCGACCAGCTGCAGCACCTCACGCTCGCGCGAGGTCAAGGGATCGGGCGGCATGTCCGACTTGGCCAGATAGGCCTCGACCACCGCGTGCGAGATGCCGGGGCTCAGGTACATCATGCCGCGTAGCACCTCGTTGATGGCGCGCACCAGATCGGCCGAGGCCTGCGTCTTGACGACGTAGCCCTTGATACCCGCCCGCACCGCCTCCAGGACGTAGTGGTCGTCGGTGTGCATGGTCAGCAAGATCGCCCGCGAGCGCGGGCAGACCTTGAGGATCTCGCGCGCGGCATCGAGCCCGTTCAGCAGCGGCATCGAGAAGTCGAGCACCGCGACGTCCGGACAGCGCTCGCGCGCCTCGCGCAGCGCCTCCTGGCCGTCGCCCGCCTCCGCGACGACCGCGTACCCTTCGCGCTCCAGCAGCGCCTTGAGCCCCTGCCGGACGATCGCGTGATCGTCAGCGAGGAGAATCCGATTCGGCATTGTCGGCCTCCACCGGTACGGTGAGGATCAATTGAGTTCCGCCACGCGGGGTGGCGATGATGTCCAGGTTGCCGCCGACGGCGTGCAGCCGCTCGCGGATCCCGGTGAGCCCGAGGCCCCGTGAGCCCCGTCGCGTGAGCACGGCCGGTACGTCGAATCCGACGCCGTCATCACGGATGACGCCGCGCAGGAACCGCCGGTTGCGCATGAACTTGATGTAGACCCGCGTCGCCTGCGCGTGCTTGGTCACGTTGGTCAGCGCTTCCTGGACGATGCGATACAGTGCGGTCTCGGTCGGCGCCGGCAGCCGCTTGCCGGGCGATCCTTCCACCGTGATCGAGAGGCCCGTGCGCTTGGAGACGCCGTCGGCCAGGAACTCCAGCGCGGCCCCCAGACCGAGGTCGTCGAGGATCGTCGGCCGGAGCTCGTGCGAGAGGTGGCGCAGCTGCTCCTCGATCTTGTCCAGGAGCCCGCGCACGTCCTCCAATCGCTTGGCGGCCGGCACCGGCAGGTCGCGGGCCACGTCGGCCAGCCCGATGTGCACCGAGGCCAGGAGCTGCCCGGCCTCGTCGTGCAGGGCATGGGCGATCCGCTTGACCTCTTCCTCGAGCGCCTCGTTCAGGTGGCGCAGCGCGCGCTCGGCGCTCTTGCGGTCGGTGATGTCACGGGCGATTCCGAGGATGCCGACGATGCGGGAGCCGCGGGCCAGCGGCGTGGCGACGAACTCGCTGGGGATCATGAAGCCGGACTTGGCGCGTATGCCCAGCTCGAAGATCGGCGGGACCTGGCCCTTCAGCACGGCCTGGAAAATCTCGGCGGCGCGCGGCCGATCGTCCGGATCCACCAGCGGCAGGTAATCCTTGCCGATCCACTCTGTCCGCGACCAGCCGGTGACCGTCTCGAAGACCGGGTTCAGCGACATGATCTTGCCGTCGGCCGACAGCGTATAGATGATGTCGCGCGCAGTGTCGACCACACTGCGGTAGCGTTCCTCGGACTCGCGGAGCGCCGCGTTGATCTCCTGGCTCTTTCGATGAGACATCTCGAAGGGCAGGAGGCTCTCGACGATGAACCGGCTGGCCGTGCGCAAGGTGCTCGAGCTCTCCTCGCGCGTCCTGACGCGCATGAGCGCGCGGACCAGGGCCCGATGTTGGATCGCCGCCATATCGTGCACGCCCACGCCGTCGCTGAGCGCCTGACGGCCGAGGTCGCAGGCCTCCTGCAGCGCCGCCTCGCCGCGGCCAGCGACATACTCCTGGAGGGCCTGGGCGTACCGCTTGGCGAGAACTCGGAGCTCGGGATTCACGCGGGTCCGAGATAGCGGACGACGAGTACGAGCGCGTCATCAGTCTGGGTGCCCGAGTGCTCGAGCACGTAGTCGGCCAGCGCCTGCGGCTCGAGCGGGGGCAGCAGCGCGTCGAGGAAGTCGCTGCGCACGCCGTCGGTGGCCAGGACCAGCGTGTCGCCGCGCCCGATCGGAACAACCTCGGGCACGAGCGCCGGCAGGTGCACGCCGACGACGCCGCCGCGCAGCAGGAGCGATACGGTCCGCGGGCTGGCGGCGGACGGCGCGCGGAGCAGCCGGCCCTCGACGTCGCCGACGCCGAGCCACGTCATGGTCTCGTCGTGGACGTTGAAGACGGCGGCGCTGATGACCGCGCCGCGTGTGCCGATCAGGCTCGCGTGGCATTCCCTGAACAGTGGTACGACCGGCCGATTCGCGCCGCGCTCGAGCGCCCGCACCGCGACCTTCGCGGCGCTGGCCGCTTCGGCGCCGTGCCCGAGCCCGTCGACGACCGCGACGAGCCCGCCGTCGGTGGTCGGGAGCACGACGTAGCGGTCGCCGGACTCGCTCTGGCCCGGCTGGACCAGGCCAGCGACGGCCCACTCGATCGAGGCTGTGATCACCGCCTCCATCGCCGCACTGTTACGGTGGTGCCCTTCCCGAAGTCCGAGGTGATCTCGAAGTCATCCATGAGCCGGCGCGTGCCCGGCAGGCCCAGGCCGAGCCCACCGGAGGTCGAGTAGCCGTCCTGCATCGCCAGGCCGACATCGGGGATGCCGGGGCCGTCGTCGTTGGCGACGACCTCGATGCCCTTCTTGCCGTCGTTCTGCACCAGGCGCAGGATGATCTCGCCCCGGACGGCGTAGCGGACGATGTTCCGCGCCAGCTCGGAGATCACGGTGGCGACGACCGCCGTGTCGGTGGACGGAAATCCGCACTGCGACGCCAGCTCGCGCCCCTTCTGACGGGCTGCGACGACGTCGGAGTCACAATCTATCGCGACGCGCACCTCATCAGCGATGAGCACGAACCTCCTGATCGTGACCCTTCCCGTTCCGGTTCAGATACGCGAGCCCCTCTTCGAGATCCAGCGAGGTCGCCACGCCTTCCAGGGTGAGCCCGAGCTTGACCATCGAGAAGGCCACCTCAGGCTGGATGCCCACGATCACCGTCTCGGCTCCGCGCAGCCGGATCATGTAGGCCACGTCCCGCAAGGTCCGGGTGGCGAACGAGTCAATCACATCCAGCGCCGTGACGTCCACGATGACCCCCCGGGCGCGCACCTTGCTCACCTGGAGCACCAGGGTGTCGCGCAGCTGCCTCAGATCCTCGTCGGTCAGCGCAGACTGCACCGTCGCGATGAGATACGCCCCCTGCTTGAGGATCGGAACCTGCACGTCGTCTCCCCTCAGACGGAGTGTGCGACCACGGGCTCCTGCATCAGGACGACCTTGTAGCCGAGCAGCCGCTCGGCCTCCTCGATGCCTCCCTGGAGATCGCCGACCGTGTTCATCTTCCCGAGGTCCACCCCAATATTAACAAGGGTCTGGGCAATCTCCGGGGACAGGCCGGTGACGATGACGATGGCGCCGAGAAGCCGCGCTGCCTCGACCGTTTGCACCAGGTGATTGGCCACGGGCGAGTCGATGTAGGGCACACCCGTGATATCGAGCACGACGACCTTCGCACGATTGGTCCGGATGCCGCGCAAGAGCTGCTCGGTCAGCTGGCGCGCGCGATGCGGGTCGATGACGCCGATGATCGGCAGGATCAGCAACCGCTCGCGGACCTGGAGCACCGGGGTCGACAGCTCGCGGATCGCCTCCTGCTGCTCGCGGATGATGCGCTCACGCTCCTGGACGAAGCCGACGGCCACCGTCGCCGCGATGCGGTTGGCGGCGGGCTCGTAGGCGTCGAGGATCCGGTTGAGCTTGTTGAAGTCCTCGTGGTAGGTGGCGAACAGCGAGCGCGCGAGCACGTCGCGCAGGAGGAGCACGATCCCGACGACCTCGTGTGTCTCGACGCCCCGCGGGATGATGCGCTCGGAGAGATTGCGCGCGTACGCCTGGAGGGCTTCGTAGGTGCCGGTCTCGAGCGCTTCGACGTAGTTGTCGTACACGGACGTGGCCTCGGCGAACAGCTCTTCCCGCGTCATCGCGGTCAGCAGCTTGGCCTCGGTGATGAGGCGCGCCCACTCCTCGCGCAGCTGGGCACGCTGATGCCGTAAGTGCGCCACCAGCTCGCGCAGTCGTGAGGCCGTGGTCTCGAGGCGTGCCTGCGTCACGGTCGCCACATCCTGGCTGCCATTCATCGGGCCCTCCTGGCCGTGCCGGACACGCTCGACGAAGGTCGAGATCGCCCGTGTGTGCTGTAACGAGACGACTTTAGGAGTCATTGGCTGACGCTCCCATCGGGTGATTCCCTGACCCTCGCGCGGAAAACCCAGGACGGGCTTCGCGCGGTGCTCGGCAGGTGGACGGCTACGCGGTTTTGAGGCGATCCAGGGGCTGCGCGGCTGTGCGTGTCTCTCGAACCTCGGCCAAGAACAGACGAGCGTGCTCGTCGCAGATGCCGTGGGAGATGACCGGCCGGTCGAACGGCTCCTTCTCGCGCAGCACCGTCATCCGACCCTGGTGCTGACACCAAGCGCACACGACCGTCATGGACGCCTCCTGGTACTCGCCGTACTCGCCGATTTCTTTTCCCAATCTCGGGCCGCTATGCGGCCGTCACAATCAGGCTTTTCCCGCAGCGGGTTCCGGAAAATCCCGCCTGGGCGCCCGGGCGAAGCGGCTTGCGCCTGGCGCCTCGAGGCGCTATTGATGGGCGCCGGTGGCCTGACACCGGCCGGCTCGATCCGGCCAGACGGACCATAGAGGCGCGAAAACGATGGGAAGATTGAACGGCAAGGTCGTGGTCGTGACCGGCGCGTCGCGCGGTATCGGCGCCGAGATCGCCCGGGTGTTCGCGGCCGAAGGCGGTCGCGTGATCTGCGCGGCGCGCACGCTGCGCGAGGGCGATCATCAGCTGGCGGGCTCGCTCGAGACCACGGTGCAGGACATTCGCGCCGCGGGCGGCGAGGCCCGCGCGGTCGCCGCCAACATCGCGGAGCCGGCCGAGTGCGAGCGGCTGATCGCCGCGGCGCGGGAGAGCTACGGGCCGATCGACGTGCTCGTCAACAACGCGGCGCTGACCTACTACGTGCCGACCAAGGATTTCCCGCTCAATCGCTGGCTCCGCTCGTGGGCGGTGAACTTTCACGCGCCGTTCGTGCTGAGCCAGCTGGCGCTGGCCGAGATGATCCCGCGGCGCTCGGGCGCGATCGTCAACATCTCGTCGGGCGCCGCGATCGGCCCCGGGCGCGGTCCGTATCCAGATCCGGCAATCGGCGCGCGCGGCGGCACGTGCTACGGCGCAGAGAAGGCGGCGCTCGAGCGATTCTCGCAAGGGCTCGCCGCCGAGGTCTACCAGTACGGGGTGTCGGTCACGTGCGTGTCGCCCTCGCAGATCGTGCCGACGCCGGGCACCGTCTTTCACCGTCTCGTCAAGAGCATCGACGACCCTCGCGGCGAGCCGCCCGAGCTGATGGCGAAGGCCGCGCTGCTACTGGCGACGGAGCCGCTCGAGAAAGTCTCCGGACGTGTGACCTACAGCCAGCAGATCCTCAAGGAGTTCGGCTGGATCTCCGAGGCGCGAGGACGCGGCGTGGAGACCCCGGGCAGCGGCTACTCGCAGATTTAGCGCCTAGGGAATGATCAGGTTGCGCGGGTAGGTCTGGCGGGCGCGCCGGACGGCCTCGAGATCGACATCGGCCGTGAGGCACGGCGAGTCGGCGCTGGTCTCCACTAGGATTTCGCCTTCCGGGTCGACGAGCCAGCTGCGGCCGGCGAACGCATCGTTGTCGTACGAGCGGCGGTTCGCGGAGGCGACGAAGCAGCCGGCCATGATCGCCGCCAGGCTCGCGGCCATCGGCCAGCGCCGATGGCCGCCGGTCGCGCGGGGCGCTGCGATGAGCTGGCCGCCGCGCTGTCCGATCTCCCATGCGGCCTGGCTGAAGAGGAGCTCCGTACACAGCTGGAATCCGACGTCGACCGAGCCGGCGCGCTGCGTGAGGAACTCGCGGTCCCCGCGATCGAACCAGCTCGCCTCCCAGCCATCGGGCTCCTCCGGCAAGTAGTACTTGGCGCGCGCCCCGCGATAGCCGTCCTCGCGTGTCCACGAGAACGCTTGATTGAACCGCCGGCCGTCGCGCTCGACGGGGCGCGAGGCGAGGACCAGGCGCGTCTCGAGCTCCGCGAGCCGCGGCATCATCGCGTCGTGCTCGGCCAGCGCCGCGCGCCACAGCGCGGGATCGACGCTCCGCTTCCGGAACATTGCCCACTCGCAGAACGGCATCTCGGGTAGCACGACGATGTCTGTCGGGCTCGCGCGCAGGGCGCGGACCAGGTCGGTCCAGGCCCGCTCCCGGCGCTCCGCCTCGTCGGGGAGCTCGCAGATCGTGATCCTCACGCGCTCATTTCCCGGTGGCCGAAGTTGTCCCTCGCGAGGGCACGACCACCGTCACACTCACTTCGTCGGCTTGCTCTCGGCTCCGACTTTCTCGCAGCGATACACGTCGGCGGTCATGTAGTCCTGGAGACCGAAGTAGCCGCCCTTCGTTTTCCGCTGCGGCGTCATCAGGGCGACGTTGCCACCCAGCCGCGCGGCTTTCTTCTGGAGATCGTCGAGCGCGTCATCGGAGACCGTCCCGAGCGCGCGGCAGCCGCGAACTCGGCTTTCGTCCTCGACGACGAGCACGCCCTCCGGTTTTGGCGGCGCCGTCGCGCACGCCCCACCGAGCGACGCCAGGAGGCACGTCGAAACGATCCATCGCTTGCTCATCACCACATCCTGTTCCTTGGTGTTGGGTCCATACGATCTATCGGCGCGAGCCGCCGAGGATTCCGCCGAGCACGCCGCGGATGATCTGACGGCCGACCTGGCTGCCGACGGTGCGCGCGGCCTGCTTGGCCATCGCTTCCACCATCCCCTGCCGGCGCTTCGTGCCCCAGAGGATCTCGCTCACCTGTGTGCCGAGATCGGATTTGTCCCTAGCGGCCGGCTGCTCCTGCTCCTGCTCCTGCCGGGGCGCGCGCTCGGATGCGGGCGCCTCGCGCGGCCGGGCCGGAGGCGCGTCGGCTGAAACGCTCCGCTTGCTCAGAATCTCGTACGCCGACTCGCGGTTGACGCGCGTGTCGTACTTGCCGCCGATCGGGCTCCGCGAGCGCACGGTCGCGCGCTCCTCCGCGGTGATCGCGCCCATCCGGCAGCGGGGTGGACAGATGATGGTGCGCTCGACCGGCATCGGCACGCCCTTGTCCTGGAGCGTCGACACGAGCGCCTCACCGACCGAGAGCTGGGCGATGACCTTGGCGACGTCGAGCTTGGGGTTGGCCACGAAGGTCTCGGCCGCGGTGCGCACCGCCTTCTGGTCACGCGGGGTGTAGGCGCGCAGCGCGTGCTGGATCCGGTTGCCAAGCTGGCCCAGAATCTCGTTCGGGACGTCATCCGGGAACTGCGAGCAGAAATACACGCCCACGCCCTTGGAACGGATGATTCGCACGACCTGCTCGACGCGCTGGCGCAGCGCCGACGGCGCATCGTCGAACAGGAGATGCGCCTCGTCGAAGAAGAACACGAGCTTGGGCTTGTCGAGGTCGCCGACCTCCGGGAGGTTCTCGAAGAGCTCGGAGAGCAGCCACAGGAGAAAGCTCGAGTAGAGCCGCGGCTTGAGGATCAGCTGGTCCGCCGCCAGGATGTTGACGATGCCGCGGCCGCTCGTGTCGGTGCGCATCAGATCTTTCAGATCGAGCGCCGGCTCGCCGAAGAGCGCCTCACCGCCTTCGCGCTCGAGCCCGAGGAGCGCGCGCTGGATCGCGGCGATCGACTGGGTGCTGATGAGCCCGTACTTCGCCGAGATCTCCTTGCGGTTGTCGGCGACGAAGGTCAGGAGCGCGCGGAGATCGTCGAGGTCGAGCAGCAGGAGCCCGCGATCGTCCGCCAGCTTGAAGGCGATCTCGAGCATCCCCTCCTGCGTATCGTTGATCTCGAGCATGCGGCCCAGCAGGCTCGGGCCGACCTCGCTCACCGTCGCGCGCACGGGATGACCGGCCTTGCCGTAGAGATCCCAGAACACGACCGGGCTCGCCTCGTTCGTATAGCCCTGGATGCCGATCTGGGTGACCCGCTCGCGGATCTTGTCGCTGATGGTGCCGGCCATTGCCAGGCCGGCGACGTCGCCCTTCACGTCGGCGATGAACACGGGAACGCTCAGGCGCGAAAAGCCCTCCGCCATCACCATCAGCGAGATGGTCTTGCCCGTGCCGGTGGCGCCGGCGACGAGGCCGTGCCTGTTTCCGTATCTGGGGAGTAGATGGACGGGCCGCTCGCCCTTGCCGATGAGAATGTCGTCCACGCCGGCCTCCCTTCGAGCCGATCGGCTCAGGTCTACATAGGTAACACAGTGCCGAGTCCGCACGAGTCTCTCGTATAATGACGGCGCCCCGGGGAGGTGCGCCGTGTCCGAAGACGCCGATCGTGACGACCGTCGCGACGTCAGGAGCTGGCTCGACGATCTGACCAAGAAGGAGGAGCAAAAGCTCATCGAGCTCCTCCGCAAGCGATTCCCGCCGCGCGGCGACGATCGCCGGCGTCCGACCGCGTAGCGGCCCCCCGGATGGACTGGCAGAAGGAGCTGGATGAGCTGAGACGCCGCGAGGAGCTCGCCTCGCAGCTGGGCGGGCCCGAGCGCGTGAAGCGCCAGCACGACGGCGGGCGCCTGACCATCCTCGAGCGCGTCGCCAAGCTCGCCGACCCCGGCAGCTTCCACGAGATCGGCAAGATCGCGGGCAGCGCGCGCTACGACGCCAAGAACGACCTGGTCGCCTTCACGCCGTCGAACTTCGTGTTCGGCCGCGCCGAGGTCGACGGCCGGCCGGTCGTGATCGGCGGCGACGACTTCACCGTGCGCGGCGGCTCGGCCGACGCGACCATCCGGGGCAAGCACAACCAGTGCGAGCGGATGGCGCACGACCTGCGCCTGCCGCTGATCCGGCTGGTCGAGGGCTCGGGCGGCGGCGGCTCGGTCAAGACGATCGAGACGACGGGCCGCGCCAACGTGCCCGGCGTCGACGGCTGGGAATGGGTGGTCGCCAACATGGCGACGATCCCGCGCGTGGCGCTCGGCCTTGGCTCGGTCGCCGGCCTCGGTGCGGCGCACCTCGCCGCCGCGCACTACTCGGTGATGGTGAAGAACCTCTCGGCGCTCTTCGTCGCGGGCCCGCCGGTGGTCGAGCGCCTGGGCCAGAAGCTCAGCAAGAACGAGCTCGGCGGCTGGGAGATCCAGCTCAAGGCCGGTGCCGTCGACGACGCCGTCGACACCGAAGAAGAAGCCTTCGAGCGCGCGCGACGCTTTCTCTCGTACTTTCCCTCGTCGATCGACGACCTGCCGCCGCGTGGTCCGCGCGGTGACGATCCGCAGCGCCGCGATCCCTGGCTCTTCGAGGCGATTCCGCACGACCCGCGCAAGCCCTACAAGATGCGGCGGATCGTCGAGGCGGTCGTCGACCAGGGTTCGTTCTTCGAGGCGGCGCCGCTCTACGGCCGCTCGGTGATCACCGGCTACGCGCGGCTCGACGGCTGGCCGGTGGCGCTGATGGCGAGCGATCCCTATTTCTACGGCGGCGCCTGGCCGGCGGACACCTGCCAGAAGGTCGAGCGCTTCCTCGACACCGCGCAGACGTTCCATCTGCCCGTGGTCTATCTGGTCGACTGCCCCGGGTTTCTCATCGGGCTCGAAGCGGAGAAGTCGGGGACGATCAAGCAGGGCGTGCGCGCGATGTCGGCGATGTGGCAGACCACCATTCCCTGGTGCGCCGTGATCGTGCGCAACTCGTTCGGTGTCGCCGGCGCCGCCCATCGAAACCAGAGCCGCTACTGCATGCGCTACGCGTGGCCCTCGGGCCGCTGGGGCTCCTTGCCGCTCGAGGGCGGCATCGAGGCGGCCTATCGCGCCGATCTCGACGCCGCGCCCGATCCGAAGGCGAAGATGGCCGAGATCGAGGAACGCCTCAACAAGCTGCGCTCGCCCTTCCGATCGGCCGAGGCGTTCTGGATCGAGGAGATCGTCGACCCGCGCGACACGCGGCCGCTGCTCTGCGAGTTCGCCAATCTCACGGCGCCGCTCAGACGTCCGGGCTCGTCGACGTTCGGCATGCGCGGCTAGCCTCGGAGGCATCATGGCGGAAGGTAAGCGCAGGCCGCACACGCTCTCCAAAGACTTCACGCGCATCCTCTGCATCTCGGCGCACCCGGACGACAACGAGTTCACGATCGCCGGAAGCGTCGCGCGCTGGGCCCGTGAGGGTCGCGACGTCGTGTTCTGCCTGGTCACGACCGGCGGCTCGGGCACCAACGAGCATACGCCGGACAATATCGGGCTGATCCCGATCCGCGAGCGCGAATCGTGGGACGCCGCCAAGGTCCTCGGCGTGAAGGACGTCGTCTTTCTCGGCTATCGGGACGGCGTCGTGGAGCCGACAATCGGCCTGCGCCGGGACCTCACGCGCGTGATCCGGCGCGTGAAGCCTCACGTCGTGTTGTGCGGCGACCCGACGGTGCGCTGGTACGGCAGCAATTACCTGAACCACCCCGACCATCGCGCGGTCGCCAGCGCGGCGCTCGACGCGGTCTTTCCGTCGTCTGAGACCCGTGTCATCTTCCAGGAGCTCCTCGCCGAGGGGCTCGAGCCGCACAAGGTGAAGGAAGTCTTCATCAGCGGCGCGGAGCCGCCGGACACCTACATCGACATCACCGATACGATCACGCTGAAGTGCCAGGCGCTCCGCGCGCACGTCTCGCAGGTGGGCAAGGGCGATTGGGTCGACAAGCTCCTGCGCGCGTGGGCCCTGGACGATGGCAAGAAATCCGGTGTGAAGTACGCCGAGAGCTTCAAGCGCATGGTGCTCTGGCGGGGCCCGAGCTAGTCGCTCTCGCCATCTAGTCGCTCGGACCGTGCACGCGCCGCCAGGGCGCCGCGTGGCCGCTGATCGTCCATTCGAGTCGGGAATACGGGAGAAACTCGATAACCGACGCCTGCGTCGCGTCGGCGGCCGGATCCGGCTGATAGATGACGACGACGCGCTCGCGCTCATCTCGTCGCATCTTGCGACGAGCCCGGACGACGCGAAGCAATTGCGCGTCGCCCCAGAGGGCAGTCGTGACGAGCACGACGCCCAGCAGCGGCACGCCGGCGGATTCACGAAGATACGCGACCGCGTGAGACGCGGCCAGCGCGTTCGCGAGCAGCGCGACCAGAACGATCTGAAGCTTGACGCGAGGTAGATATCTCCGAAGCTCGACACATTCCTCGTCCGACAGGCGCCGCTGGTGCAGGCGAAGTGTCCCGTGGTCGGTTTCCACTGGTCTCACGTACTGTGCGGCGAAACGCGCCTGGTCCGGCACTCCTACCGTGCGGCCACTCGGCGCCGTGACCCATGACTCGTGGAGTGATCCATTGACGGTCCAGACCAAACTCGACTGCATCAGGACCTCGAGCACCAGATCTCCGTCCGCGCGCGCCTGTCGACGGAGCTTCCGGAGCTCCTTCGGCTCGATCACCAGATCGGCGGCGGCGCCTTCGCAGACCAGCACCCGTGGGTCCGCGCATTGCCGCTTGAGGACCCCCGCCCGCTTGAAATGATCGTTCGCCACGACGATACAGATCGGCAGACCCAGGAGGAGGCCGGCGAACGCGACGATCGCCATCGCGGTCGTGACGAGTGAATCGCGCGGCTCCGGTAGGATCGCCGCGCCCGCGGCGAAGAGGGCGAGGCCGAGTGGAGCCCCCAGAAGCCAGGCCGACCCGCTGGCTGCGGCGAGTCGTCGCTTCCGCCGGAGCCTGCGCACCTCCGTGTCGGTGAGCGAGCGCGATCGCGCGACGCGCAATCCGGCGCGCCAGTCCTGTGCCGTGTCAGTCATGGGGGGCGTGAGATCGCACAACGACGGTAATTCCTACTGTAGAACAGACTGCCGCAAAGACCGGCGCACTCCGCGCGGGGCCGGCGACCGCCTTCTCGATTCGCTACTTCGCGTCGACGATCTTGTGGCGCTGCGTCCCGAGTCCGGTGATGCCCATCTCGACCACGTCACCCGGCTGGAGGTAACGCGGCGGCTTCGCGCCGTGGCCGACGCCCGCCGGTGTGCCCGTGGAAATCACGTCGCCCGCGCGCAGCGACATGAAGCGGCTGACGTAGGCGATCAACGCCGCAACCGAGAAGATCATCTTGCCGGTGTTGCCGTCCTGGCGGCGCTCGCCGTTGACGGTCGTCCAGAGCCCCATCGCCTGCGGGTCGCCGGCCTCGTCGGCGGTGACGAGCCAGGGGCCGGTCGGCCCAAACGTGTCGGCGCTCTTGCCCTTCGTGGTCGTCCCGCCGTGCTCCATCTGAAACGCGCGCTCGGAGACGTCGTTCACGAGGCAATAGCCGGCGACATAGCGGAGGGCTTCGGCCTCCCCGACGTAGCGGGTGTCGCGGCCGAGCACCGCGCCGAGCTCGACCTCGTAGTCGAGCTTCACGGCGCCGCGCGGTCGCACGATCGGATCGTCCGGGCCGCAGATCGCGCTCGGTGCCTTGATGAACAGAGTCGGCTCCTTCGGCAGCGCCATGCCGACCTCGGCCGCGTGATCGGTGTAGTTGAGCCCGATGCACACCATCTTGCCCATGCCGGCCAGCGGACAGCCCAGCCGCGGGCGGCCCTTCACGACCGGCAGCTTCCCGACGTTGACGGCGGAGAGCTTCTTGAGTGACGCCGGCGCGAGCACCGCCGGCGTCACGTCTTCGATCACGCGCCCGAGGTCGCGAAGCTCGCCTTCGGAATCGATGACGCCGGGACGCTCGGCGCCCGGCCTGCCGTAGCGTACGAGCTTCATCGGCGCGGCCTCATGCGTACCGGACGCCGATGATCTCGCCGACCAGCGCGGGCTTGTCCTGTCCCTCGATCTCGACGGTCATCTCGGAGCTCACCCGCACGCCGTTGCCCGCCACTTCCTCGGCACCCGTGATGCGCTGGCGAACGCGGATGCGGGCGCCCGCTGGCACCGGGGAGATGAAGCGGATCTTGTTGGACCCATAGTTGATGCCCCGGCTCCGCTTGGTGACCTCGAGCAGGGACGCGGCCATGCGCGGGACGAGCGAGAGGGTGAGATAGCCGTGGGCGATCGTCTTGCCGCCGGGCATCTCGCGCTTGGCGCGCTCGACGTCGACGTGGATCCACTGGTGGTCGCCGGTCGCCTCGGCGAACTTGTCGATCATCGCCTGGTCGACCGTCATCCACTCCGACGGGCCGAGCTCCGTGCCGACGAGCTTCAACAGATCCTTGGGGTATTCCACCTTGAGCGTGGCGGGCATCGCGGCCTCCTGGCGGTTAGGTGCCGGCGCGCGGGGGCACCGCCCAGGCCATTTCCCGAGCGTGGCGCGCCTCGAACTGCGCGATCTTCGCGTCGAAGCCGAGCGTCAATCCGATCTCGTCGCGGCCGGTCAGCAGCATCTCCTTGCCAAACGCATCGACCTCGAAGCGATGCTGGGCGCCGTCGGGCGCCGTCACCGTCTGCGTCTCGAGATCGACCGTCAGCGTCGCGCCGGGGCGCGCGTGGAGCTGCCGCCGCAGGTCCGCGACCGCGTCCGCCGGCAGGATCACCGGCAGCACACCGTTCTTGACACAGTTCTGGTGGAAGATGTCGCCGAGGCTCGGCGCGATGACCGAGCGAAAGCCGTTCGCGGCGAGCACCCACACCGCGGCCTCACGCGACGAGCCGCAACCGAAGTTCTCGGCGGCGACGACGATCCTGGCGTCGCGATACGGCGGCTGGTTGAGAATGAACTCCGGACGCTCGGCGCCGTCGGCGTCGAAGCGCACGTCGTGAAACAAGTAGCGCGCGTACCCCGGCACGCTCCGGTCCTTGCGGAGAAAGCGCGCGGGGATCACGCGATCGGTGTCGACGTTCGGCAGGTCGATCGGCAGGCCGACGGCGGTCAGGCGCGTGAACGGCTCCATCTCACGCTCCGAGCCGACGCACGTCGGTGAGCCGCCCGGTAACGGCGGCCGCGGCCGCCATCGCCGGAGACATGAGATGCGTCCGGGCGCCCTTGCCCTGGCGACCCTCGAAGTTGCGGTTCGACGTGGACGCGACGCGCTCGCCGGCAACCGCGAGATCGCCGTTCATCCCCACGCACATGGAGCAGCCGGCGTCGCGCCACTCGAAGCCCGCGTCGACGAAGACTCGGTCGAGGCCTTCCGCCTCGGCCGCGCGCTTGATCAGCCCCGAGCCCGGCACGATCCACGCCGGCACGACCGCGCGGCGCCCCTTCACGATACGCGCCGCCGCGCGCAGGTCGTCGAGGCGACTGTTGGTGCACGAGCCGATGAACACGCGATCGACCGCGATGTCGCTGAGCAATGTGCCCGGACTGAGCCCCATGTAGGCGAGCGCGCGCGACATGCTGTCGCGACGTCCGGCATCGGCCACCGACGCCGGATCGGGAACGCGTCCGGTGATCGGCAACGCATCCTGAGGACTCGTTCCCCACGTCACCGTCGGCGCGATCTCGCTCGCGCCGAGCTGCACCTCGCGGTCGAACCGCGCGCCCGCGTCGCTCGGCAGCGCCTTCCACTCGGCGAGCGCCTGCCGCCACGCCTCGCCGTGCGGAGCGAGCGGGCGTCCCTCGACGTAGGCGAACGTCGTCTTGTCGGGCGCGATCATCCCGGCGCGCGCGCCGGCCTCGATCGACATGTTGCAGACGGTCATGCGCTCGTCCATCGACATGGCGCGGATCGTCGAGCCCGCGTACTCGATCGCGTGGCGCACGCCGCCGCCGGCGCCGATCTTCGCGATGATCGCCAGGATGACGTCCTTCGCGTTCACGCCGGGGCCCAGCGCGCCGTCGACCGAGATGCGCATGGTCGACGGCTTCTTTTGCCAGAGCGTCTGCGTGGCCAGCACGTGCTCGACCTCGCTCGAGCCGATCCCGAACGCCAGCGCGCCGAACGCGCCATGGGTCGCGGTGTGCGAATCACCGCACACGAGCGTGATGCCCGGCACCGTCAGCCCTTGCTCGGGGCCGATCACATGCACGATCCCGCGGCGCGGATCGCCGACGCCGAAGTGCAGGATGCGCTGCTCGGCCGTATGGCGCCCGAGCCCTTCGACCATCGCCCGGGCCTCGGGATCTGCCGCGGGCGAGCCTGCTGAGGTGGAAACGTAGTGATCGGCCGTCGCGAAGCTGAGATCGGGACGGCGCACCGTGCGTCCGCTCCGGCCGAGCCGCGCGAACGCGGCGGTCGTGCCCTCGTGGAGCAGGTGGCGGTCAATATAGAGGAGCACGTGCCCACCCGGGCCCTCGGCCACCACGTGGCGGGCCCAGATCTTCTCGAACATCGTGCGCGGTGACGACACGCAGGCGCTCTCCCCGGCCGAAGATTACTCGGTGGCCCCGGGGCACCTCAACTACTAATTCCGCGACTAATTCCGGCGGGCGATCCGCCCCAGACAATCGAGCACGCGGCGAAACAGCGGGCGTCTGCGCCCATCGGCTCGAGCGGGAGATAGCGGTGCCGTGTCGAGCGACTCGACGAAGCTCACGATCTCGCGATTGACCCATACGGGAGCTTCCAGCGGAAGCATGTGACCGGCGCCATCGGCGATGCGCAGGCGCGAGCCGCGAATCAGCGCGCTGAGCCGCACGGCCAGCGCCGATGTCGTGAGCCGATCGCGGCTTCCCGTCAGCACGAGCGTCGGCACATCGAGCCGGCTCGCCGCACCGGTCAGGTCCATCGCGCGCGCCATGCGGACGTCGTCGGCCAAGGTCTCGGGCATGCACGCGCGAAGCTCTCGCATCGTGATCGCCACCGCGTCGGCCGATGCGTCCGGCGCGAACAGGACCTTCTTCACCAGCGAGAAGAAGAACATCCGGCGCAGCGGCCCCGGCAGCAACGCGACGAGTCGCTCACCCATGCTGTCCACGAGTGGAAGCGCCACGCAGCTCGCGATCAGCACGAGGCCGCGTACGAGATCGGGTCGCCGCGCCGCCAGCTCGATCGCGATCGATCCGCCCAGCGAGTGGCCGACGATGACCGCCGGCCGCATCGCGAGCGCGCCGATAAGCTCGGCGGCGACGGCGGCGTGGTCCGCGAGGCTCGCGGCCTGGACCGGAGCGGACTCACCGTGGCCGGGCAGATCGAGCGCGACCAGGCACAGCGAGCCGCTCAGCGCCTCGAGCTGACGGACCCAGGAGCGCGCGTTCATTCCCGAGCCGTGAATCAGCAAGGTGGATCGCGCGTCGGTGGCGCCCGCGCTCAGATAGGAGACGTGGCGCCCGCCCGGGAGCTCGATAGAGCCGCGGCGAATCTCGACTCCGCGCTAGTCGGACGCGCGCGCGACGCGCAGAATGGTGATTCTGCCCTCCTGAGCGAGCCGTCCGAGCAATGAGGTGATCGCCGCGGTTGACATCCCGGTTTTCTGACTCAGCTCTCCCGGCGTCAGTGACTCCTGACCGAGAAAGCAGTTTACGATTTCGTCGTCGAGATCGCGCCACCAATCCGTCATCGTCGCCTCCCGCGTGGGCGTTGTCACCCGACGCGATTCGAGCTCGCGCCGCCGCCGAGTCGAGCACGAGACGTGCCAGTGGCGCTGACACAGCGAGTGCGGACTCTAAATCGAGTCAGGGATGAGGATTCAGCCGGCGGCATGCCCGAATGCCGCCTCGGCGATCAGCGCGACGCGTGCCGATCAAACAGGCAGATGGGCCAGCGTACAGCCGGGCAAGTCGCAAAAGTGGGCGGGCTCGGCCGGCGCGCGCCGATCATCGGAGAGCGCGGCCAGCTCGATCGCGATCTCGGTCGACGAGAGAAGATGGTCGACGCGATCCTTCGCGATGGCTGCGATGAGAAAATATTCGTTCGTATCCATCCACGGCATCATGTCGCACCGGCGAAGAGCGTGCCGCGCCGGGCGGGCGAGGACGAGCCTCGCCCGCTCGGCTCCGGCTCAACCGCGAGGCGCCTGAATGTCCTCGTTGCTTCCGCGAGGCGCCTGAATATCCTGGTTGCCTCCTCGCGGAGCTTGCACGTCTTGGTTGCCTCCGCGGGGCGCCTGAACGTCCTCGTCGCTCAGACGTGGTGCCTGGATGTCTTCGTTGTCCAGGCGCGGCGCCTGGATGTCCTGCCCAGGCTTCGGCGCGGCGCTCGCGACGCTTGCGAGCAACGCGGTTCCCAGAAAGATTGCTGCGGTGATCTTGCTCTTCATGTCGTCGTCCTCCTTCGCTGTCTTGTTCGAGCCGACCGTCGTTACAGCAGGCGACATGCCAGACTCGAACGTAGTGAATTCATTGAGAACCCGCCTGAGGCGGCAACGAACGCCGAGTTCCAAGCCGAAACGCCGGGTTCAGGCTGAAACCGACCTCGCGCGGCCGCGCGCGAGGCCGCGTGCGCGTGTGTCGGTTTCGCGTTGAAACGACGTTTCGAAGTGGAACGGGCGTGTGACGGTTTCGCCTTATTCCGTGCGGCCCGCGCGTGGCACGCGATTTGCGCCACAGCGTAAACTGAACCGGAGGTCGTGATGCCTGCGCCGCTCATCCTCACGTTCGTTTCGACGGTCGCGTTCGCGGTTCAGTTGCTGATCTTCGCGTACCTGTACTCGTCCCATCGCGTCCGCTTCTTTCAATATTTGCTGCTGGCCTGGGGCGCCTACACGATCTCCAAAGGCCTCAGGCTCGTCGACGTGCTCGTGCTCGGCGTCGATCATCCGAGCTTCATCACCGATCTCACGACAGTGGCCGCCGTCGGCTTCACCCTGGCCGCCGCGTTCGCGCATCGGTGGAGCTATCGGCTTACGGCGCGCGACATACTGATCGGGACCGGCATCGCGATCGGCCTGACCCTCGCCGGCGATGTCAGTGCCGAAGACACGCAGCGCGCCGTCGGCATCACGCTCGGCGTGATCCAGATGGCAGCAGGCCTGCTGTTCTGGCCCCTGCAGCCGCGGATGACGCGTTTCCGCGGCGAGCGTCTGCTGGCCGGGTTCCTGACGCTGTGGGGTGTGCACCGGATCGCGACCCAGTTCGTGACGACCGTGCCGGGCTCGGCGAGCTATCTCGCGGTGCACGCGGTGTTCATCCTGCTGTACTTCCTGTCGACCTTCGCCGTGATCATCATGGTGCTCGAGCGCGCGCGCACCGACAGCGAGCGCCTGCACGCGCGGCTGCGCGAGGCCGAGCGCCTGGCGACGGCGGGCGAGCTCGCCGCCGGCATGGCGCACGAGATCCGCAATCCGCTCGCGGCCATCATCAATGCGACCGCGCTCCTGACCGACGAGACCGGGCTCACCGCCGACGAGCGCGCCGCGACGCTCACCGCGCTCAGGACGGAGGCCCGGCGGCTCAACCGGATCCTGTCCGACTTCCTGCAGTTCGCGCGGCCGCAGGAAGCTCGGCGCGCGCCCGGCGACATCCGCGAGGTGGTCCAGCACGTGAGCTCGCTGATCCGCGAGGATCGCTCGCGCGCGCCCCGTGTTGACGTGCGCGTCGCGGTCGACCCGGCCGTGCCGCGCTTCGCCTTCGACCGCGACCAGCTCACCCAGGTGCTGTGGAACGTGGCGCTCAACGCCGTCGAGTCGATGAACGGGCGCGGACGACTCTCGCTCGAGGTCAACCGCCGAAACGACGACGTCGCGCTTTCGGTCAGCGACACCGGCGCCGGCATCGCGGAGGAGAATCTCCCGCGCGTGTTCGAGCCGTTCTACACGGGTAAGCCCCACGGCAGCGGCCTCGGGCTCACCATCGCGGAGCGCATCATGGGCGCGCACGGCGGCCGGATCGAGATCGATTCCGAGCTCGGCCGCGGCACGCGCGTGACGCTCCTGTTCCCGCTCGCGGCGGCTTGACCATGGCGCACTTGCTGGTCGTCGACGACGAGCCCTCGGCGCGTAGCACGCTCGCCCTGCTGCTGCGCAAGCGCGGACACCGGGTCGTCGAAGCCGACGGCGTCGTCACCGCGACGACGCGACTGGCCGAGGAAGTCTTCGACCTCGTCGTGACCGATCTGCGCATGCCCGACGGCGACGGCCTCGACGTGCTGCGCGCGGTGAAGGCGCAGTCGCCCGCGACCGAAGTGATCCTCTTGACCGCCTACGCCGAGTGGAAATCGGCCAAGGAAGCGATCCGCCTCGGTGCGCTCGACTATTTCGAAAAGGGCCAGGAGCCCGACGAGCTCTACCATCGCATCGACAAGGCGCTGGCCGGCCGCGCGCTTCGCCGCGAGAACGAGAACCTCCGCGCCCAGCTCCGCGAGCGCTACGGGCTGCCCGGGCTCATCGCCCAGTCGCCGGCCATGCAGAGCGTGCTCGATCTGGTCGAGCGGGTGGCGCCGACCGACGCGACCCTCCTGATCCAGGGCGAGTCCGGTACCGGCAAAGAAGTCATCGCCAAGGCCGTGCACCACGCGAGCGCGCGCGCCGCCCGCCCCTTCGTGGCCGTGAACTGCGGGGCCGTGCCGGAGACCTTGCTCGAGTCGGAGCTATTCGGTTACATGCGCGGCGCCTTCACCGGCGCGGCGGTCTCCAAGCTCGGCCTCTTCGAGGAAGCCGACGGTGGGACGTTGTTCCTGGACGAGATCGCCGAGATGCCCGCCGCGCTCCAGGTGAAGCTCCTGCGCGCGCTCCAGAGCGGCGAGGTGCGTCGTCTGGGGGCCACGCAGGTGACGACCATCGACGTGCGCGTGATCGCCGCCACCCACGGCGATCTGTCGAGCCTGATCGCCCAGGGCACGTTCCGCGAGGACCTGTTCTATCGGCTGAACGTCATCCAGGTGGCGCTGCCGCCCTTGCGCGACCGCCGCGAGGACATTCCGGCGCTGGCCGAACATTTTCTGTCGCGCTCGGGGGGCAAGCTCGGCCGCGAGCTGCGCCTGTCGCCCGAGACCGTCGAGCGCCTGCTCCGCTACGCGTGGCCGGGCAACGTGCGCGAGCTCGAGAACGCGATCGAGCGCGCCGCCATCCTCGCCCGGGGCGAGCTCGTCGAGCCGGGCGACCTGCCGCCGCACGTGTCGGCGGGTCTGCAGCTCGGTCCCTCGCCCCAGCTGCCGAAGCAGACCACGCTCGCCGAGGCCGAGCGCGTGCACATCCTCCAGACTCTGGAACGCTTCGGCCGCAACCACTCCAATGCCGCCGAGGCGCTCGGTATCGGCCGCACGACGCTCTGGCGCAAGCTCAAAGAGTACGGGATCGACCGGTAACTCGCCGCGCGCCGCTTCGTGGTATGTCCGTGGTATGAGAGAGGCGCATGGAGACCATGCTATCGAGCTCACGCGGCGAGAGGTCCTGGCGCTGATGGCCGCGGCCGCCGCGATGCCGGCCGGCGGTGCCGGCGCGTCCTCTTCTCTCTTGACCCGTCCGATTCCCGCGAGCGGCGAGATGCTCCCGGTGATCGGACTCGGCACCTGGCGCGTCTTCGACGTCGGCGGCTCGCCGTCCGAGCGCGCGCCGCTCAAGGACGTGCTCAAGAGTCTCGTCGAGCAAGGCGGGCGTGCGGTCGACTCCTCGCCGATGTACGGCGCGGCCGAATCGGTCGTCGGCGATCTGGCCTCGGAGCTCGCCATCACCGACAAGCTGTTCCTCGCTACGAAGGTTTGGACGAGCGGACGCGAGGCGGGCGTGGCGCAGATGGAGCAGTCGCTCAAACGGATGCGCGCGCCGCGGCTCGACCTGATCCAGATCCACAACCTGCTGGACTGGCGCACGCACCTTCGCACGTTGCGGGAGTGGAAGGCCGCCGGCCGCATTCGCTATCTCGGCGTCACGCACTACACCGCGAGCGCGTACGACGAGCTCGAGCGCGTGCTGAGCACCGAGGCGCTCGACTTCGTTCAGGTCAACTACTCGCTGGGCGAGCGCGACGCCGAGCGTCGCATCCTGCCCCTGGCGCGCGACCGGGGTGTCGCCGTGCTCGCTAACCGGCCGTTCGCCGAGGGCGGCCTCTTCCAGCGCGTGCGCGCGCAGGCGGTGCCGTCGTGGGCGGCCGAGTTCGACTGCGAGAGCTGGGCGCAGTTCTTCCTGAAGTGGATCCTGGCCCATCCCGCCGTCACCTGCGCGATCCCCGGCACGAGTCGGCCGCAGCACATGGTCGACAACCTGAAGGCGGCTATGGGCAAGCTGCCCGACGCCGCGACCCGCGATCGGATGGCCGCACACATCCGCACGGTCTGACCGCGCGCGGTCAGACCGCACCCGACCGTTTCGTCCAGAAACGCACTGTTCCGTTTGGAAACGGACCGAGCTACCAACCTCGCGGAAATGCGCGACTCAGATGTGGCACCGAAGTTGAGTATCTCCCCGGGGCATGACTACCAGGGTGGTGCTCCAACGGTTCATGCCCTTCAAACGAGACTCGGTGCGGAGGATCGACCGGGTGATCGATTATTTCGGCGAGAATCCCTCGGTACGCCGCCGCGGCGGTCGCGTCCGGCACTCGCTCTTCATCGTTCGCCCGAGTCAGCTGAGCAATCGAACGGACAGCGGCGTCTCGGTGACCGTCTCGCTCTCGGCGCGTACCCGGTAGCCGCCGGCCGTCGGCCTCGAGGCCACGCAGGCGACCAGGTCGGCGTCGACGAAGTGCAGCGCGGCGCCGTCGTCCGCGGCGTAGCCGGCTGGGAAGCCGCCGCGGACGAGCCGCTGATAGGTCGGCCGCCGGTCCTTCTCGCCGTCGTAGTGCGGGCATGCGCTGCCCGCGAGCAGGCCGAGGCCGTCGCGCAGCGCCGCGAGCGGACCGAAGGAGTCCGTCACCCCGCACTCGAACCAGCAGATCATCCCCGCGCTGACGCCGGTGAGGATGACCCCGCGCTCACACGCCTCGCGCATCATCCGGTCCACGCCGTGCACCCGCCAGATCGCGAGCATGTTCGCGGTGTTGCCCCCGCCGACGTAGATGATGTCCTGGCCCGCCAGCAGGCTCGCCATGTCGGTGCGCGGTCGGCCGAAGAGATAGAGATGGCTCGCCTCAGCGCGCCGGGCGAACGCATCGTAGAACTTCGTCGTGTACTCCGGCGAGTCACCGCTCGCGGTCGGGACGAAGCAGATCTTCGGGCGCGGCTTGCCGGTGAGCGAGAGCACGTAGGCGTCGAGGGCCGAGCCCTCCGGCTCGGCGCTGAAGCTGCCGCCGCCCATCGCGACGATCTGCCGCTTCGTCCGCGCGGCCGTCACTTGCGGGTCGGCTGGTGGCCGACCGAATCGGCGTACTTCTCCAGCTCTTCGGGCGGCAGGTACTGCGCCTCCCACTCGCGCACGCGATCGAAGCCCGCGAACGTGTGCACGTCGCCGAGGGGATGGCGCTTGAACCGCTCGGCGAAGCGCTCCTCGGCCAGCGGCCCCTCGTCGCGCAGGGCCACCGCCAGATCGTAGACCGCCTCGATCGTGGCGCGGAAGGTCGCACCGGGGATGATCGTCACGGCAATCCCGAGCTCCTGCATCTGGGCAAGGCTGAAGCGCGGCGACACGCCGGTCTGGTTGTAGAACACCGGGCCCTTCACCTCGCGGCAGATGCGCCGAACTTCCTCGACGCTCGTCGGTCCCTCGACGAACGCCAGATCGGCGCCGGCGGCCAGATAGGCGTTGGCGCGGCGAATCGCTTCGTCCAGCGAGCCGCCGGTGGCGCCGCGCGCGTCCGTGCGGGCGATGATCACGAAGTCTGGGTCGACCTCGCGCCGGACCGCGTCGGCCGCGCGGTACTTACCGATCGCCTCATCGATCGAAATCACGCGGCGCCCGGCCACGTGGCCGCAGCGCTTGGGGATCACCTGGTCCTCGATGTGGATCCCGGCCACGCCGGTGCCGATGTACTCGCGCACCGTGCGCATCACGTTGATCGCGTTGCCGTAGCCGTTGTCCGCGTCCGCGATGACCGGCACGGGCACGGCGCTGGCGATGTAGCGCGCGTTCAGGTGCATCTCCGTCATCGTCGCCAGGCCGGCGTCGGGCATGCCGAGCAGCGAGAGCGACGTGCCGTAGCCGGTCATGTAAACCGCCGGGAAGCCGACGTCGGCGAGAATGCGGGCGCTGAGCGCGTTGTAGCAGCCGGGCACGAAGAGGGTCTGGCCCGACTTCAAGAGCTGCCGGAGCTTCGTGGTGGCGCGCATCGTGTGTCCTCCTGGGCCGGCCGATCGGCGGCCGCTACGTCGGGTGATACGCGCCGGGCTCGCGGGTTGTCAAGACGGCCGGCCCTTGACAGAGCTCGCCGCGGGCGCCTACTGTCCCGAAATCATGTCGGGTAGCGCACTCTCCGACCCCCGGAGGCTGTCATGACCACCCGTCGCGACTTCTTGACCATCACGGCCGGCGCCCTAGCCGGCGCGACGCTCACCCCCCGGCACGTCACCGCCGCTCCCAAGGCGATGACGGTGGTCCGCGAGAGCTCGTTCATCAAGCCGTTCGACGACTACTTCGCCAACACGCTCGCGCCAGAGTACGAGAAGCTCACGGGGATCAAGATCAACTACGAGGCGGTGAGTGTGGGCGGGATGCTGACCCGGCTCACGACCATCGCCGAAACCAAGTCGGGGCCCGAGATGGTCGGGACCGGGGTCAACTGGCCCTGGCTGTTCGACCAGAGCCTCGTCGACCTCAGCGACGTCGCCGCCGAGATCGGCAAGAAGATCGGCCCCTGGCACGACAACGTCTTCCCCGCAGTGGTGGTGAACAAGAAGTGGAAGGCACTGCCCTGGGGCAACATCGGCCAGCTCGAGGTGTACCGCACCGATTGGTTCAAGGAAGCCGGCGTCACCAAGTTCCCCGACAACTGGGAGGACCTCCTGGCGGCCGGGCGCTTGCTCAAGAAGAAGGGGCACCCGTTCGGCTTCGAGCTCGGTCACGGCTTCGGTGACAACCACGGCTGGCTCTACCCGCTCTTGTGGTCGTACGGCGGTCGCGAGGTCGACAAGGACGGCAAGACCGTGTTGATCGATTCCGACGAGACGGCGAAGGCGGTCGATTTCTGCCGGCGGTTCTTCAAGGAGACGATGCTCGAGGACGTGCTGGCATGGACCGACGTGAACAACAACAAGGCCTTCCTCGGCGAGCAGATCTCGTGCACCAACAACGCCTCGTCCATCCTCGTCGTGGCCAAGCGCGACTTTCCCGAAATCGCCAAGGTCACCGATCACGCGCTCAACCCGCAGGGGCCGAAGGGTCGTTTTCACATCATGCAGGCGGCGTCTCACGCGCTGATGACACACGCTCCCGATCAGGCAGCGGCCAAGGCGTTTCTACGCTGGCTGTACGACGACAAGCAGCTCTTCCGATGGCTCGCCGCGGGTGAGGCCTACTACGCGCCGTTCCTGGCCTCGTACGAGAACCACCCGATGTGGAATCCGGAGCCTCGCTATCTGCCGTACAAGGAATCGCTCAAGACGACGCATCTGCACGGGTGGCCCGGGCCGCCGAGTCACGCCATGTCGGAGAGCGTCGCCAAGTACGTCCTCGTCGATATGTTCGCCAAGGCCTGTCGCGGCGACTCGACCAAAGACGTCATCGCAACGGCCGCGGCGCAGCTCAAGCAGATCTACAAAGCGAAGTAGCCGATGGCCGTCCGGCCGGCGTCGCTCGCGCGAACCGCTCCGGTCGCCGGTGGGCAGTCCGCGCTCGGTGCCTTCCTGGAGCGTGAGGGGATCTTCGGCTGGCTGATGCTGGCCCCGGGGGTTCTGTTCCTGCTGGCGTTCGTCGCCTACCCGTTCTTTTACGGCATCTTCTTGAGCCTGGAAGACCGGCGTGTCGCGGCCCAGGGCACGTTCGTCGGTTTCGCCAACTTCGTAACGCTCGCGCACGACGCCGTCTTCTGGCAGATCGTCCGCAACACCCTCGTCTACGTCGCGGTCACGACGGTGCTGAAGCTGGCGGGCGGGCTCGGGATGGCGCTGGTCATGAACCAGGCCTTTCGCGGCCGAAACCTCGTCCGCGCGTCTCTACTGCTGCCCTTCATCGTCCCGACCGCGCTGTCGACGGTCGCGTGGATGTGGATACTCGATCCCACCTTCAGCGTCGTGAACTGGCTGCTCGTCCACGGCGGCGTGATCACCAGCGGCTACTCGTTCCTTGGCAACTCGACCTTGGCGATGGGCTCGCTGATCGTCGTCAATACCTGGCGCGGCATGCCCTTCTACGGCATCACCTTGCTCGCAGGCCTCCAGACGATCTCCGCCGATCTCTACGAGGCCGCCGCGATCGATGGCGCCGGCGGAACGCAGCGGTTCTTCTACGTCACCCTGCCGGTCATCAAGCCGGTACTGATCATCGTGACGATGTTCTCCGTGATCTTCACCTTCGGCGATTTCCAGCTCATCTACGCGCTCACCCACGGGGGACCGGCCAACGCGACGCACGTGTTCTCGACGTGGTCGTTCGACATCGGCATGTCGGCCGGGCAGCTCGGGATGGGCGCCGCGGTCGCGCTGGCGATCCTGCCAGCGCTGGCGGCGCTGATCGTCGGCCTCACGCTCTACCTGCGCCGAGAATGAACGCCGAGCACATGTCCGGCCGAACGTCGAGCGCCGCAGCCCTGCGCAGGCGCTCCGACGGCGAAACATAAATGAACGCCGACCACGTGTCCGCCCGAACGTCGAGCGCCGCAGGCTCTGCGCAGGCGCTCCGACGGCCGATACGATAATGGTCGGCGGGCGCGGACTCGGCGGGCGACTGCTTCGGCTCTACCTGCCCCTGGCGTTGTTCATCGTCGGCCTGCTGTTTCCCTTCTATTGGATGCTCATTACCTCGATCAAGCCGAACCGCGAGCTCTACAACGCGCGGATCATGCCGCTCATCGTCTACCAGCCGACGCTCAAGCACTACGTCGATCTCCTGCACGAGACCAACTTCCTCACGTGGACCTACAACACGATGCTGGTCGCGGTCGTCACCACCATCGTGTCGCTCGTGCTCGGGACGATGATGGCGTATCCCCTGGCCCGGATGCGGTTTCCGGGCACGGCCGTCGTTGCCATCGGCGTGGCCGCGACGTACCTGGTGCCGCAGCCGCTGTTGTTCATCCCGATGTCGGACATCATCAATCGCCTCGAGCTCAGCAACACGCTCAAGGCAGTCATGCTGACCTATCCGACGCTGCTGATCCCGTTCTGCGCGTGGCTCCTGATGGGGTATTTCAAAAGCGTGCCGCGCGAGCTCGAAGAGTCGGCGCGGATCGACGGCGCCAGCCGGTTGCAGGCGATGACCCGCATCGTTCTGCCGCTGTGCACGCCGGGCCTCCTCTCGGCGGGCATCTTCGCCTTCACCCTGGCCCAGAACGAGTTCCTGTACGCGCTGATCTTCCTGACCAGGAGCGATGTGCGCACCGTGCCGGTCGGCGCGATCACCGAGCTGATCCGCGGTGACGTGTTCTACTGGGGCCAGCTCATGGCGGCCGCGCTGCTCGGCTCCGTGCCGGTCGCTGTCATCTATTCGTTCTTCGTGGAGTACTACGTGGCCGGTCTGACGGCCGGCTCGGTCAAGGGCTGAGGAGGGACGTGATGAAGATCGTCCGGGCGGGCACGCTGATCGACGGCACCGGAGCTCCTGCGGTTCGCGACGCGGTGATCCAGATCGACAACGGCCGCATCGAGGCCGTGACGACCGCCGTCCCGAGCGGCGGCTGGCCCTCAGGCACCGAGGTCATCGACGCCTCGGGGTTCACCGTGTTGCCCGGGCTCATCGACTGCCACGACCATCTCGCCTTCCACGGCTACGAGCTGGCCAAGCGCTGGGGCCTCGACGAGCCGCGCTCCACCTGGCATCTGCGCACGGCATCCGTCGCGCGGCAGATCCTCGAGTCGGGCTACACCGCGATCCGCGACGCGGGCGGGCTCGACGCGGGCTTCCGCGTGGCGATCCAGGAAGGGTTGATCTCGGGGCCGCGGCTCGTGCTCTCGCTGGCGATCATTTCGCCGACGGGCGGGCTCGGCGATCGGATAAGCCCGTCGGGCCACCGCGCGCCCGCCGAGACCGATCCGTGTCTTCCGTCGAGCGTGGCCGACGGCGTCGAGGCCGTGCGCACGACGGTCCGCACGATGGTGCGCGCCGGCGCCGACGTGATCAAGTGCGCGACGACCGGGGGCGCCAGCTCGCGCGCCGGTCACGGGCCGAAGGATTCCGAGTTCACGCTCGAGGAGATGCAGGCGCTGGTCGACGAGTCGCATTCGCTCGGCCGCCGCGTGATGTGCCACGCGCTCGGCGGCGCCGGGCTGCGTGTCGCGATCGAGGCCGGCGTCGATTCGATCGAGCACGGCTGCTATCTGAACGAGGATCGCGAGCTGATCCCGATGATGGCCGAGCGCAACATCTTCTACGTGCCGACCCTGACCGTCTACGAGTACCACCGCGAGTCGCCGGCGCCTCACGTGCGCGAGCGCGCCCACGCGCTGCGCGCGCATCACCTCGAGAGCATCGGGCGGGCGCTGGCCGCGGGCGTCAAGGTCGTGGCGGGCACCGACGCGGGCGGCCACGGGCATCCCGCCAACGCGCTCGAGCCGGCGCTGCTGGTCTCGGCGGGGATGACGCCGATGCAGGCGCTCCAGTCCGCGACCGGTCGTGCGGCCGAGTGCCTTGGGCTCGAGGCCGAGATCGGCACCATCGAGAAGGGCAAGTGGGCGGATCTCGTCGTCGTCGACGGCGATCCGCTACGCGACATCACCCTGCTCCAGGACAAGCGCCGCATCAAGCGCGTGATCAAGGGCGGCGTGACCGTGCGCGGTTAGGCAGGGGCGCACCGACGGGTGAGCGCACGAGTATTAGTCACCGCGGGCCGGCGATTGCCCAAGAGACAGGCAGTCGGGAGACCCGCCGGCCCTGCTCGTCGAGAACCTGACCATATAGAACCGCGACTTAGTCCGCCGCTCAGGCCTGGCCTGCTCCTTGCTGAATTGTCGTGTTCTCCGGGCGCCGATAGGCCGCGACACAGGTCTTCGCCA
>Ga0075433_10000064_pt1 | contig 46735 bp, 41 predicted proteins | sample RhiMethybrSRZTD2_FD_75299 | JGI IMG/M metagenome (GOLD analysis project Ga0075433, IMG submission 75299) | Populus rhizosphere microbial communities from Tennessee, USA - Rhizosphere MetaG P. TD hybrid SRZTD2 | ecosystem: Host-associated > Plants > Roots > Rhizosphere > Soil | place: USA... | reverse complement strand
AGCGCCACGGACGAGACGCACGTCTGGCGATTCCTGGTCGGCGACCAGCCGTGGTTTTACCCCTTCTGGCAGCAGGTCATGTACTGGGCGATGGACCGCAAGCTGACGGGCGCCCAGCGGTACCAGCTCTATCTCCATCGCCACGATCGGCGCTACGTCATGGGCGAAACGGTGCTCATGAGCGCCAACGCGTACTCCCGCGATTTCCAGCCCCTCCAGGACCCGGAGCTCGAGGTCAACGTCGAGCCGCCGCAGGGGCCGCGGTACACGTTCAGGCTATCGAAGAGCCAGGACAAGGACGGCTTCTACGAGGGGGCGCTCCAGCCGCGCGAGGTCGGGTCCTACCGGATCTGGTCGGGGGACGACGACGAGACGTCGCGGGCCGTGGAGAAATTCCTGGTCTTCATCCCGAACCGGGAGGAGGACGAACCGATCCTCGACACGGCGCTGCTCCGGAGCGTCGCCCGGGAGGGATTCATCGGCGAGCCGGAGAAACCCGAGGACCGCGAGAAGAACTTCTTCTCCATCACCCGGATCGGGGAGCTTCCCGCGGCGGTCCAGGAGAGCAAGCAGCAGCAGTCGGAGCGGAAGGACGACGACCTGTGGGACTCCCCCCTCGTCTACCTGCTCTTCGCGCTCCTGATCACTTCGGAGTGGGTCCTGCGTAAAGTATTCAGAATGCTGTGACGGGGTCGACGGGCCCGCCCCGAACCCCGGGACGACGATCGGATATGGCGTACATCCCGAACCGAACCCGCGCCCTCCGGGTGCTGCTCCTGGCCGGAGCCGCGCTCTTCGCCGGGGCCCAGTCCGGGGAGGAGCAGAAGAACACGGCGCTCCTCCGCATCTATCCCGGCCTCGACCAGCTCGTCGATCGCGCGGACGCCCTCGCCGCCTCGGGCCATTACCTCGAGGCGCTCGACATCTACGCCGAGGCGCAGAAGCAGCCCAGCTCGCTGGTGCCCGTCGAGTCGAAGCCGCCCGCCCCGCCGCGCTACGTCGGCGTCCTCGAATTCTGCCTCCGGAGAATCGCGTCATGGCCAGCCGAGGGACAAGCTGCCTACCGCCGCCACGCGGACCCTCTCGCGGGACAGGCGTTTCAATCCGCGCGCGCGGCCCGGGATCCGCAGGCCCTGGCCGAGGTCGCGTTGCGCTATCCCGGGTCCAGCTTCGCCGACGACGCGCTCGCGCTCCTGGCCAATCTCCACCTGGAAGCGGGCCGGTTCGAGGAAGCCGCCGCCGCGCTGGAGCGGCTGCTGGCGCTTCCGGAGCGTGACTTCCCGCGGGCGGTCGCCTTCGCTCGGCTCGGGTCCGCGTACGCGCGCTCCGGATCGCGCGAGTCCCTGGTCGCCCTCATCGCCCGGGCCGAGCGCGAGTCGCCGGGGTCGAAGATCATCCTCGGCGATCGCGAGGTGGGGCTCGCCGAATCCCTGCGCACCCTCCAGCGCACGATTTCAGAGCCGGCTCCCCTGGCGTCGGGTCCCGCGTCCTGGGAAATGATGCAGGGAAGCGCCTCGGGCGTCCGCGTGGCGAACCCGGCGGAGGTCGCCTTCCGGCGCTGGGCGGCGCGCCTCGACGAGGTGCGCTTCGAATTCGACGAGGATCCGTGGGGGGGATTCTCCGGCATCCGCCCGGATCCCGACCACCGGCCCGTGATCCCGGCCGTCAGCGACGGCATCGTCTACTTCCACAACGAGTATTCCGTGCAGGCGTGGAATCTCTACTCGGAGACCCGTGATCCGCTGTGGACCCACAAGATTCCGGTTCCGGCGGGCGAATTGATGTTCGAGGACCGGCTCGTCCACGCCACGAGCGTCGCCGACGGTCGCGTCTTCGCCAACCTGGTCACGGCGCTGGGCCAGCCGGAGGTCCAGCAGGCCTACATCCGCGTGAAGTTCCCTTTCCCCAAGAGGGCGCTCTTCGCCCTCGACGCTTACACGGGAAAAGTCCTGTGGCGGGTCGGGGGCGCCCTCGGCGCGGGGCGGTTCGAGGACGGCCTGAGCTTCGCGACGCCCCCGACGCCGTACGGCGGCTTCCTCTACGCGAGCGGCGTGAAGCAGGTACATTCGACCGATCCGTTCGAACATCACGTCCTCTGCCTCGACCCCGAAACGGGCCGGATCCTGTGGTCGACGTTCGTCGCCTCGGGAGGCACCGAGATCAATCTTTTCGGGAACAGCACCCGGGAATCGCTCGGTTCCCCGCTCGCGGTGGAGGGGGATACCGTCTATTACGGAACCAATCACGGCGCGTTCGCGGCGCTCGACCGCGGCACGGGCCGTCTCCGGTGGGTGTCCAAGTACCGGCAGCTGCCGGTCAGCCCGACGCGGCGCATCGATTTCCAGCGCCACTCCCTCGAATGGTCCTCTTCGGCTCCAGTCATCGTGAAAGGCCTCGTCATTTACACTCCGACGGATTCCCGATCCCTCTTCGCGTACGACGCGGCGACCGGCGAGGCTCGCTGGTCGTACAGGCGCGGAGACAACCGATCGATCGCCGGCTGCGACGGCACGATGCTCGTGCTCGCGGGCGAAGGGGTGGAGTGGCTCGAGATCGCCAAGGAAGGCAAGCTGGCGGGCCGCTTCGAGCCGACGGCCGGACGTCCGTCGGGGCGGGCGGCCCTCACGACGGAAGGCGTCTACTTCCCCACGACCCAGGGCCTGTACCGCGTCGCGCTCGGGGCCGGAAACGTCCCCAAGTTCGACTACGGGCCGTGGCGCGGAAGTCCCAACGACGGCGGCAATGTCATCGTGGCCGAGGGGGCGGTCGTCGTGGCGGGGTCGCGCACCGTCGAGGTCTTCTCCAGCCGGGCGGCGCCCGACGCCGCGGTCGAGGCGGAACTGCGAAAGCATCCCGATCGGCCCGAGGTGATTTACCGCGCCGCCCTCCGGCTCCTGCAGTCCGGGAAAGACGAGCGCGCGGCGGAACTCCTGGGCCGGGTGATCGAGCTCGTCGCCGGCTCGCCCCGACCGGCGGACGCCCGCCTCGAGAGGGCCGCGCGCAAGCGGCTCTTCGCGGCCTCGCGCGACGCGGGACTCGCCGCGCTGGCGGCGGGTAAGCCGGCCGAGGCCATGGCGGCCTTTCGCCGCGCCGCCGCCGCCGCCCCAGACATCCCCTCGGGCGTCGAAGCGGCACGTCTGCTCGCGGACGCCGCGGTCATGAAGCGCGATCTCGAGGCGGCCATCGCCGAATACCAGAGGCTGATCCGCGACCTGGGCGACGAGGTCGTGTCCGGAGTCCGGGTATTCGACCTCTCGCGCGCCGCCATCGGGCGGATTCTGGCCGCGGGAGGACGCGACGCCTACAAGGCCTTCGAGGCCGAGGCGGAGCGTCGCCTCAAGAAAGCGCAGGTCGATCACGCCCCGGAGGCGCTCCTCGACGTGTTCCGCAGTTTCCCGAACAGCCTGGCGGCAGAACGCGCCGTCCTCGACGCGGCGGAGGCGAACACGAAGCTGGGCCGGTCGGATGACGCGGCCTCGACGCTCCGCCTTTTCCTTCGGGAGTTCCCGGGATCGGATCGCGCGCTCAACGCTCAGGCGGCCCTCGTCGCGGCGCTCGAGAATCGCTCCCGGTTCGGCAACGCGGCCGTTGTCCTCCGAAGGATGGCCGCGGGCGGGTCCCGACGGGAGATCACGATCGACGGCAAGCGCACCACGGTCGGGGAATTCGTCGAGGCGCGTCTCGCGCGCGAAGAATACAAGAAGGCGGAGGCGACCACGCCTCCGGTCCGGCTCTCGCCCCCGCTGAAAAAAGCCCCGGCGTATACGGAGCGCGAATTCATGCTCGGCGCGGCGGTACTCCGGCCCGACGGCCCGGCGCCCGCCCGCGGCGCGGCGCTTCTCTTCCTGACCTTCGGCGGCGCGGTGAAGGCGATCGATCCGGCCTCGGGGACGGAGGCCTGGCGCATGGCCACCGACGCTCCGGTGCGCACGGCGTTCTTCCACGAGGATGCGCTCATCCTTTGCTCCGACTCGTTCATCGCGCGCGTTCGCCCCGACACCGGGGCGGTGGACTGGAAGCGCACGCCGAATGCTCCCATGAAGGGATTCTGCCGGGCGGGAGCGATGCTCTGTTATCTCACCTCCGATCCGAAGGCGACGGGCCTTGCCTCGGTCACGGCCCTCGACCCCTCGCGCGGCGTCGTCGTCTGGTCCCAGGATTTCCAGGGCCTCGCCGTCTCCTCCCTCCTCGCGGCCGACGATCACGTGGCGCTGGTCACCTCCCTGCCGAACCAGATCCTCCTCTTCGACGCCGAAACCGGCCGGCCGGAGACGCCTTGCTCCCTCGCCTCTCAAGGGGGGGGCCTCCGCGTTCTCGGGGTCGTCGGCGGCGTCCTGCTGATCCACTCGGAGGAGGGAGGCCTGCAGGCGCACGCGCTCCCCTCGGGGGCGAGGCTGTGGTGGATGGCGCTGGAGCGGTGGTCGGTCACGGTGATGGCGACTTCCCGCGCCGGTCTCTTCGTAGGGGGAACGGAGAATGGCATCCCGGCGGCGATGCTCATCGATCCCCGGAACGGAAAACGGAAAGGCGTCGCCGAAAATCTCGACGGGACTCCCTCGACTCCCGTCGCCATGGACGAGCGGCGCGTGGTGGTGGCGGTCCGCCGCGGGGACAGGTCACTCGGCGTTCGTTCCCTCGACCTGACCGACTCCCGGTTGAAGACGGCGTGGAGCCTGCCGGCGGCCCGCGGCGCCCTGCAGTCGGTGCCCCTGCTCGCCGAAGGGTTCGCGGCGGTGCTCCATCTCGCCGCGACCCCGGACGGAAAATTCACGGCGTCCGTGGACCTCCTTGATCCGTCGGGCCGGAAGGTGCAGAATATTGGGAGCGAAGCGCCGCTGGAGCGGCCCCCCTCCATCGCCCTCGCCAACGACGCGCTGATCTTGCTCGTAGAAAACAGGGTCGAGGTATATCGATGACCCCGAAACTCCTGGCGACGGCGGCCCTGGCGGCCGCGATGCTCCTGACGGCGCCGCACTCCGCGCCGGGGCAGGATCGCGCCTACGGCGTCGCCGGCGACATGTTCAGCCGCGACGTCCGGGCCGCCTGCGAGGGAGGCCTGGCCTGGCTCGCCACCCGCCAGAACGACAACGGGTCGTGGACCTGCAAGATCGGCTACAAGCTTTTCGACGACTACCACGGCGAGGATGGGCAGGACGTCGGCGTGACGGCGCTCTGCGGCATGGCCTATCTCGGATCGGGCTACCTTCCGGACCGCGGCAAGTACGGGCGCGTCGTTTCGAAGGCGCTCGACTTCATCCTCGCCAACGTCCGGGAGGAGGATGGGTACATCACGTCGAACGGCTCCCGGATGTACAGCCACGCCTTCGCCACGATGTTCCTCGCGGAGGTGCACGGGACGACGCCGCGATCGGACCTGCGGCTCAAGCTCAAGCGCGCGGTAGACCTCGTCGTCAACGCGCAGAACCGCGAGGGCGGCTGGCGGTACCAGCCCATCCCCGTGGACGCGGATCTCTCCGTCACGGTCTCGACGCTGCAGGCGCTCCGGGCGGCGCGCAACACCGGGATCGCCGTGCCGCTCGAGACCATCGAGCGCGCGACCTCGTACGTCCGCCGGTGCGCGCGGGACACGGGCTTCTCGTACCAGGCCGCGACGGACTATACCTTCAACGACACGCGCATCTCGTACGCGCTCTCCGCGGCCGGCGTCGTGGCCCTCTACAGCGCGGGGGAATACGATTCCCGCGAGGTGCGCTCCGGCCTCGCCTTCCTCGACCGGTCCTGGCGTGGCGTGCGGCCGGGGAAGTTCCACTACTTCTACGGCCATTACTATGCCGCGCAGGCCAAGTACCTTTCGGAGCTGAAGCACCAGGGCGATTTCCGGGACTACTACGCCCGGGTCCGCGACGAGATCCTGGCGAGCCGGAATCCCGACGGCGGGTGGACCGACGACGTCGGCCGCACGTATGCGACCGCGATGGCGATCATCGTCCTCCAGATGCCCTGCGAGCGCCTCCCCCTCTTCCAGAAGTGAACGGCCCCGCGGCCCGATCTGCTACACTCCCCCCATGGTCGCGGTGCTCGAGACCGAGGGCCTCACCCGCCATTTCGGCCGCATCCGGGCCGTCGAGGACCTGAATCTCCGGGTCGAGGAGGGGGACATCTACGGGTTCCTCGGCCTCAACGGGGCCGGCAAGACCACCTCGATCCGGATGTGCCTGCGCCTCATCCGGCCGACCTCGGGACGGATCCGCGTATTCGGGCAGGACCTCCGCTCCAACTTCATTTCCATCATGAGCCGGATCGGCGCCCTCGTGGAGCTCCCCGCCTACTACCCCCACCTCTCGGCCCGGAAGAACCTCGAGATCCTCCGGATCCTGAGCCCCGGCGTCGAGGCGGCGCGGATCGACGAAGTCCTTGAGCTCGTGGGGCTCGGCCCGCGGCGGAACAGCGCGGTGCGGACGTACTCCCAGGGCATGCGGCAGCGCCTCGGGATCGCCATGGCGCTCCTGCCCCGGCCCCGGTTCGTGATCCTCGACGAGCCCACGAACGGCCTCGACCCGCAGGGGATTTCCGACATCCGGAACGTGCTCCGCGAGCTGAACCAGCGTCACGGCGTGACCATCCTCATCTCGAGCCATCTCCTGCACGAGGTGGAGGTCACCTGCACCCGCGTCGGGATCCTGAAGGCGGGCCGGCTTGTCGAGCAGGAGACGGTCGAGGCGATCCTCGCGAAGGCGGGGACCGCGGTGCGGATCATCTCGGACTCCGCCGAACGCGCCCTCGCCGTGGCGCGGGCGCTGCCGTACGTCCAGGGGGCGGCGTCCGACGGCAACGGGGCGATCACGGCGCGCGTCGCCGCGGACAAGCGGGCCGACCTGAATGCGGAGCTCGTCAAGGCGGGCGTGAAGGTCTCGGGGTTCGTCCCCGAGAAGACCTCCCTGGAAGACTACTTCCTTTCGAAGTGAGCCATGGCGGGACGCGTCATCCGACTGACCCGGGCCGAGCTGCTCAAGCTCGTCCACCATCCCTTCTTCCTCGCGGCGCTCGGGCTGCTCGCCGCCGCGACGATTTTCGGGGCGTGGGGGCAGACGGCCTTCTTCGGGACGAAGCCGACCGTCTGGCGCGGGCCCCACGCGCTCCTCATCTTCGCCTGGGGCGCAAAGTCCGGGCTCAAGATGGCCTCCTTCCTCCTCGTGATCTTCGGGAGCCTCTTCTTCGCCGGCGAGTTCGACAAGGGGACCATCAAGATCCTCCTGACGCGCCCCGTGACGCGGACCGAGGTCTTCCTGGCGAAATGCCTGACGGGCCTCATGCTCGCGGGACTGCTCTTCGGCGCCGTGCTCGCCCTCAGCTTCGGCTTCGGATGCCTCCGGGGCGACCTCGGCCCCGTGTGGGACAGCGAGCAGTACATCAGCACGACGAGCGCGGATGAGCTCTCGGCCCACGCGGCCAAGGCGGTCCGGCTGAGCGCCGCCGGGGTGGTCGCCGCCGTCTTCCTCGGGATCGCCGTCTCGACCTTCGTCGAATCCTCGGGCCTCGCCGTGGCGATGGCCCTGGCGCTCTTCATCGGGATGGACCTCGGCCTCGGATTCGTGCGGGAGGACCAGGCGCGCTACGTCTTCAGCTGGTATCCCTCGTACGCGTTCGAGATCCTGCGCTCGTACGCCGAGGGCTCGGCGACGCGATGGCGCTCGACCATCGACGACCGGATGACCTGGCTCTACGTGCCGGGCGCGTCGGCGGGATTCTTCGCCGCCGTCGGCTACGTCTTCTTCCGGATCAAGAACATTCTCGCGTGACCTTGCGGGGGCCCCCGGGCCGGGCTAGAATCGCGCTCCCATGAGACTCTCCTCCCTCCTGAACCCGAAGCTCGTCAAGTGCGGGCTCGCGGCGACGACCAAGGAGGAGGCGCTGGCGGAGGTGGCGCGGATCCTCTCCGCGGCGGAACCCTCGCTGACGGAGCCGGAACTCCTCGCGGCCCTCGCGGAGCGGGAAAAGCTCGGGCCCTTCTCCATGGGCAAGGGGATCGCCTTCCCCCACGCCCGCACGGAGAAGGTGAAGGATTTTTCCATCGTCCTGGGGACCTCGCCGGGCGGGCTCGATTTCCGCGCCCCCGACGGCCACAAGGTCCACATCGTCATCCTCTTCGCCATCCCCAAGAAGCACTCGAACCTGTACCTCCACACGCTCGCGGCCTTCCTCAACTTCTTCACGGTGGAGGGACACATGAAGCGCGTGCTCGAGGCGAAGTCCGGCGAGGAGCTGATCGCCGCGATCGACACCCTCTCCGTCCGCGGGCGCGAGACGGTCGTGCCCCAGGGGCCCGGGTTTCCGACGGCCCTCACGCCCCAGACCACGGTGACCAAGGCCCTGGAAACGCTCTCGGCCGCGCGGGGCGAGTCGCTCCCCGTCCTCGACGGAGAGGGCAACCTCGTGGGTGAGCTGACGTCCGCCGCGATCCTCCAGCTCGCGCTGCGAGACCACCTCCTTGCCCTCTCCGCCCCCGGCGTGCTTTCGCCCGGCCCTTCGCTCGAGAAGGCGCTCCGCCAGCACGCGGACTCCCCGGTCCACACGGTCCCGGGGCTCGTCGCGACGAACGGATTCCGCACGGTCCAGGAGGACGACACGCCGCTGCAGATGGCGGCGGCGCTCGCGCAGGCGGGCCGGACGTCGGCGTACGTCCTCCGCGGGACGAAGCTGGTGGGCACGATCACGGCCGCCGAGGTCCTCCGCCGGCTCGGCGCGGCCCGTCCCGCTCCCTGACCCCGGCGGAAGCGACGCGATGACGGCTCTCTGGCGCATCGGCTCGGTCCCCTACCTGAACGCGAAGCCGCTCCTCTGGGGACTCGACCGCGATCCGGGCGTGCGGCTCATCCTCAAGCCCCCGGCCGAACTCGTGCCGCTGATGGAACGCGGCCGCCTCCACGCCGCGCTTCTTCCCTCGATCGAGGCGATCCGGCTCGGCCTCGTCCATGTGCCGGGACTCGCCATCGCTTCCCCCGGCCGCACCGGCAGCGTCCTCCTCCACCTGAAGAAGCCGCTCAAGCAGGTGAGGACGGTGGCGCTCGACCGGAATTCCCGGACGACGAACGCGCTCACCCGGATTCTCCTCGAGCGGCGGTACGGGCTCCGGCCCCGGTACGTGAAGCACGACCCCGACGGCTCCCGCGATTTCCGTCGGGACCCGAAGGTCGACGCGGCGGTGACGATCGGCGACGCCTCGTTCCGCGACTGGGGTCTGCCGGCGCTCGACCTGGGGGCGGCGTGGAAGGACATGACGGGAGTGCCCTTCGTCTTCGCGCTGTGGGCCCTCCCCCGCCGGAATGCGTCACTCGAGAATCGCCTGAAGACCGCGGCGCGCGAGGGTCGACGAAGGCTGAAGGAGATCGTCGCGGCGGAACACGAGAAGGCGGGACTCACTCGCGCGGAGTGCGTGCGGTATCTCACCGAGCACATCACGTATGATCTGGATCCCGCGGAACTTGCTGGCTTGAAGCTCTTCGAGCGGCACGCGCGCGACCTGGGACTGCTGGACTCCCCGGCGGCCCGGCGCTAAGGTGGCACACCCATGCTGACATCCACCCCGGTCCGCGAGGTCGTGGAGAAGGCCAAGTCGGGCGAGCGGTTGACCGACGAGAACGCCCTGCTCCTCTTCGAGCGGGCCAACCTCATCGACCTCGGCGAGGGGGCCGACGCGGTCCGGTGGCGGCTCCACTCCGAGCCGGTCGTGACCTACATCGTCGACCGAAACGTCAACTACACGAACACCTGCATCACCTACTGCAAGTTCTGCGCCTTCTACCGGCCGCCGGGCCATCCCGAGGAGTACACGCTCACGCAGGAGCAGCTGGGGCAGAAGATCCGGGAGACCAAGGCGGCCGGTGGCGTCCAGATCCTGCTCCAGGGCGGACACCACCCGTACTACAAGATCGAGTGGTACGAGGAGATGCTCCGGTTCATGAAGACGTTCGACATCCACGTCCACGGATTCTCGCCGAGCGAGATCACCCACATCGCGCAGCTCTCCAAGCTGACGCTCGCGGAGACGATCCGCCGCCTGCGGTCGGCGGGACTCGACACGATCCCCGGGGGCGGCGCGGAGATCCTCGTCGACCGCGTCCGCCGGGAGATCAGCCCGCTCAAGCTCATGACCGACGGCTGGCTGGAGGTGATGCGCGAGGCGCACGCGCAGGGGATGAAGACGACGTGCACGATGATGTACGGCCACGTCGAGACGTACGCGGACCGGGTGGAGCACCTCCGACGGCTCCGCGAGGTGCAGGACGAATCGCTCGCGCGCGGCAACGGCGGCGGCTTCACCGCCTTCATCTGCTGGAGCCTCCAGGCCCCGAACACGGAGCTCGCCCACCTGCCCCCGACGGGAGGTCACGAGTACCTCAAGACGCTCGCCGTCGCGCGGATGTACCTCGACAACATCCCCAACCTGCAGTCGAGCTGGGTCACCCAGGGAGAGAAGATCGGCCAGATGGCGCTCAAGTACGGCGCGAACGACATGGGCTCGACGATGATGGAGGAAAACGTCGTGAGCCAGGCGGGCGCCACGTTCCGGATGCCGGAGCCCGTCATCGCCCGCGTCATCCGGGACTTCGGGTACGTCCCGAAGCGCCGCGACTGCTATTACCGCGTCCTCGAGTAGTTCCCCCCGAAAAGCGTGTTGCACCACGCAAGTGCCGGTAGCCCCCCGACCCGGTCCCCGGTGCGGATTTCCTTGCCGCCGGACGGAAAAGGGGGATAGAGTTTTTTTGTTGCGGCGCCGTACCTTTCCCGGGCACACCGGGATGGAGGTGGCCGATGAAGCTCCTCACCGGAGTAATTCTCCTGCACGTCCTGGCCCTGCCCGCCGCCGCCCAGACCTGGACGCCGAAGACTCCCCCTCCCTCCGCGCCGGGGGCGGGCGCCTCCTCGGCAACCTATGGCGGCCTCGTCTATCTCCTGCGAGGCGGAGGGACGAAGGACTTTCTGGCCTACGACCCCGCGACCGACGCGTGGTCCGCGAGGGCGCCTCTTTCCGGGATCGCCGACGCGGGAGCCGGACTGGCGGCCGAGGGGGCGAAGCTCTTCGCGCTCTTCGGCGGCGGCGGAAACGCCTTCGCGGGGTATGACATCGCGACGGACGCCTGGTCGCCGCTCGCCCCGGCGCCCTTCCCCATCACGGACGGCTCGGGGATCGCGTCAGCCGGAGGGTTCGTCTACGCGCTCCATGGTTCCGGCTTGTACCTTTTCGGGCGATACCACCCGGCGTCCGACGCGTGGGCGACGCTGGCGTCGATCCCGGCGGGAGCGGCGCCCGGCACACGGCTCGCCTCCCTGCTCGACGGACGGATTCTCGTCGTCGCGGGCGGGACGACCGGCGTGTGGATCTACGATCCGGCCATCGATACCTGGGTCGCGGGTCCGCCGGTTCCTGTCCCCGCCGGGCCCGGGTCCTTCCTTGCGCGCCATCCCGACGGGAGGCTCTTCTACCACCCGGGCGGCGCGTCGACCGATCTCTACGAGGCGCCCGCGGACGCCGCCTCTTGGACCGAACTTCCCGCCGATCCGCCGGGTCTGCCGTCACCGACGCCCGTCGCCGCACTCTCTGGAGAACTTTTCGTGCTGACGCCGTCGACGTTCTCGAGCTTCGTGGCTCCGGCGGCGGTCGCGAATGATTGCGACTGCGACCACGGCACCGATTTCGGGGGATGCGGGACGAGCGGCGGGACGGGCAATGGATTGGCGATTGCGGCGGGAATTCTCGTGCTGCTCTACGCCCGGCGGCGCAGCGCTTCCTCGTAGGCCCGGATCACGGCATCCGCCTGGCGGCGGGGATCGAAGGTCTCGAGGGCGCCGGTTCGTCCCGCTCGACCCAACTCCGCGCGCCGGCCGGGATGGGTTGCCAGCTCATCGATGGCCGCCGCGATTCCCGAGGGCGTGTCGTCGATGACGAGGCCGGTCCGGCCGTCCGCGACGAGCTCGGGGATCATTCCGCGTCGAGCGCCGATCACCGGCTTCCCCATCGCCATCGCCTCCCGCAGCGCGCGGCAGGTCCCGTCCGACCCCGGCACGAGGAAGAGGAGCGCGTCGAACGCCGCGACGGCCGCCGGGTAGTCCTTCCCGAGGTAGCCCGTAAAGGTCACCTTGCCTTCGAGCCCCAGGCGTCGCGCGGGCTCGACGGCCACCTCGTTCATGTGCGTTCCCCGACCCACGACGAGGACGCGCAGGCCCGGCGCGCGGGCTAACTTCACGCCCTCGAGAAGGACGTCGAATCTCCGGTGGCGCTGCATCCGCGCGACGACGCCGAGGACGAAGGCGCCCGGGGTGACCGCGAATCGGGATCGGATGGCGGCGGGATCGACGGTGGAGGGGTCGAATCGTTCCAGCCTCAACGCCGGCGGGATGATCCAGCCGCGTCCGTCGAGCCCGAAGGACTTCACGTCGGCCGCGAGCGCGGTTGTCGAGTAGGTGAGGTAGCCGTCGGTCAACCGGCGCAGGAGGAACGAAGAACCGGGACCGCGGCGCGTGGGCACCGCTTTCTGGTTCGTGCGGAAGACGACGGGGCGCACGCGCGCCCGCCGCGCGGCCAGGCCTCCCACCAGGTGGTCGTGCGAGAAATGGACGTGGAGGATGTCGATCGACTCGGTGTCGCACAGCGTCCGCAGCGACGCCATGTCGGAGAGGTTGTCGAGGAGGTTGATGCGGCGGTTGAAGCGCAGGCCGTGAAGCGGCTCGAGCCCGCGCTCGCGCGCCGAGGCCGCGAGGCTCGTCGACGCCCCGGCGGACGCGGGAGGGCAGAGCAGGCGGGCGTCGATGCCCCGGGAGCGCAGTTCGAGGCAGAGGTCGAGGGTCGGTTCGGCGGGGCCCGTCCACTTCCAGTCGCCGAAGAGGTGGAGGACGCGCACGGGGAGAGGATAGCGGCGGCGCGGAGGAGGGCGCAAGAGGGCTTGACCGGGGTCCGGGGCCCGCCTAGAGTGGGCGTCGCCTTCGCGGTGGCGTAGCCAAGTGGCCTAAGGCGGGAGTCTGCAAAACTCCTATTTCGCCGGTTCAAATCCGGCCGCCACCTCCACCGTCGCCGGACCCTTCAGGCAAAAACCCGAATTCAGCGCGGCTTTTCCGGCTTCTGGTCGCCGTACCAGCCCCGGGCGATCGCCAGCCGCGCGAACCGCTCGCGCAACTTCTCGCGCACGGAGTCCTTCTCGATCCGGACGAAGAAAATCGGGTTGCGGATAGGGTCGCTCTTCGAAATCCAGACCCCTTCCGGCGCGAAGTCCTCCGCCCTCATCGAGAAGATGAGCAGGAGCATGTGGAAGACGACGTCGCCGACGGTGGGCGGATCGTGGAGCCGGTCGTAGATCTTGGTGGGGGTCGGGTCGAGGAGCGACGCGATGAGCACCGGGACGCTGTCGGTCGGTTCGAGCTGGAGGATCCCGTCGTGGGCCTCGTGTCCCCGACCGCCGACCACCGGGTCCCACTGGGTGAGATCCTGCAGGCCCCCCACGTAGACGAGCGCCCGGTTGGTCTTGGGCGGCTCGAGGCATCCGGCGGCGAGGAGGAGCAGCGCGGCGGCGGCGACGCGAATCATCCGGAGATTATAGGACGACCGCCGTCTCCCGTCCGCGAAATCCGGGCCGCGAAATTCACTATTGATCCCTCGCGCCCCGCGCCTCGGGTAAACTGGGCGGGATCCCGAACCCGAGGAGATGTTCCATGTTCCATATCGCCTTGCGCCGGGCGACGGCCCTCGTCGCGCTCCTGCTCCCCTTTGCCGCCCTCCGCGCCGCGGAAGCGCAGGGCGAGGGCATCCAGATAGAGTCCCTCCAGTTCTTCGAGAGCGCCGACAAGACCGACAATCCCGACAAGGTCGAGAAGGGCTCCTCCTTCAACAAGACGACGGCCCGGTACATCAACTGCCTGATGGGATTCCGCAACCACCGGCACAACGTCTCCGACCAGGATGTCGTCCTCACGCTCAAGTACTTCAAGGAGGACGGCTCCACGTTCGGAAAGCCGGTCCTCAACTGGAAGGTGCCGTCGACCTGGGAGACCGGCAACGTCTGGAAGGGCTTCGGGTACGCGAAGCCCGGCCTGTGGACTCCCGGCCGGTACCGCGTCGAAGTCTGGTTCGGCGACCGGCTCAAGGCCATCAGCGGCGAATTCACGATCGTCGACGACCGGCCGGAGCCGCAGAGGCGCGCCGACAAGATGGCCGAGGCGGGCGACCGGTTCTTCGAAAAGGAGAAGTGGGAGGAGGCCGCCGCCGAATTCACCAAGGCGCTCGAGTTGAACCCGGAACTGCTCGACGCGTGGTTCTCGCGCGGGAGGTGCCGCATCAACCTCGGGCTGAACGACGGCGCCATCGCCGACTTCGACAAGTACCTCGCCCTCAATCCGGCGAGCGCGTCCGCCTACAACAACCGGGCGTACGCGCGCGAGTGCAAGGGCGACCACGACGGCGCGATCGCCGACTACACCAAGGCCATCGAACAGGACGCGTCCTTCGCGGTCGCCTACGGAAACCGGGCCTCGTCGAAGCGGGCCAAGGGAGACTGGGACGGGGTCATCGCCGACAGCACGCGGGCCGTCGAGCTCGACGCGAAGCTGCGCCAGGCCTACCTCGACCGCGCCGCCGCCTACGAAGGCAAGGACCGCCTCGCCGACGCGATTCGCGATCTCACCATGGCGGTCGCGCTGGATCCGTCCGCCGCCTGGACGTACGCGGAGCGCGGAAGGGTCCGGCGCCAGTCGGGGGAGAGCGGGGGGGCGTTCGCCGACCTGACGAAGGCGATCGAGCTGGATCCGAAATACGCGTGGGCCTACTCGGAACGCGCGCTCCTGCGCCGGTCCACGGGCGACCTGGACGGGTCCATCGAGGACCTGACGAAATCGGTCGAGATCGAACCCAAGAACGGGTGGGCCTTCAACCTGCGCGGCCGGATCAAGCACGACCGGAAAGACCATGACGGGGCGATCGCGGATTATTCGAAGGCCATCGAGGTGGACCCCGACGAGTCGCTCTACCTCCGGAACCGGGCCTCCGCCCGCGAAGACAAGGGGGATCTCGAGGGCGCCGTCGAAGATCTATCGAAGGCCATCGAGAAGGCGCCCAAGGACGCGGCGGCCGTGAGGTCGCGCGCCCGCCTCAACTGGCGGATGGAGTCGTGGTCGGACGCGCTGATCGACTACCGCCGTCTCTGCGAGGTGGCGCCCGAGGAGGAGGACGGCGCGAGAATCCGCATCGTGATCCTGCGCACCCGGCTGGGCGAGCGCGACGCGGCCGTGAAGGAGCTCGCCGCCTACCGGGAGAGTCGCAAGCCCGGGAAAAAGGACGCGTGGTTCGCGAAGAAGGCCGCCTTCGTCTCGGCGGCCATCGGCGAGGAGGAATTTCTCAAGGCCGGCCTCGGCGAGGGTCGCTACGCCAATCCCGATCAGAAATGCGAGGCGTGGTTCCTCGCCGGAACCCGGAGGCTCCTGGAAGGCGATCGCCGGGGGGCGGTCGAACGGTTCGCCCTGTGCCTGGATGCGGGCCGGACGTACCACGCGGACCACGCGGCCGCGCTCGGCGCCCTCGACGCGTCGGATCCGAAGACGGCCGAGGAATTCGCGGGCCGCGCGCGGGCCCGCGCGTCGCGATCGGAGCACGACCTCGCGCTCGCCGACGCCGCCCGGGCGATCGAACTCGCTCCCAAGTACGCCCTCCCCCTCCTCCTGAAAGGTCAGTCGCTCCGCGCGAAGAGCGATACGGCCGGCGCGTTGGCGGAGTTCACGAGGGCCGTCGAGATCGATCCGGCCTGCGCCTCCGCCTGGCTCAATCGCGCCTGGTCCCATGCCGCCGAGAAGGACTACGAGGGGGCCGTCGAGGACTACACGCGGTGCCTGGCTGTCCGGCCGTACGACGCGGATGTCGTCAACAGCCGGGGCTCCGCGCGCTCCCACACGTCGGACTACGCCGGCGCCGCGGAGGATTACACGCACGTTCTCGAGCTCGATTCGACGTACGCCTGGGCGTACGGCAACCGGGCCGAGGTGAAGACCTCCCTCGGCGATTTCGACGGGGCGATCGCCGACGCGACGAAGGCGCTGGAATTGAGCCGGTACGCGAGCGCCATGCTGGCGCGGGCCGACGCGCGCGCCGCGAAGGGGGACGCGGAGGGCGCGTTCCGCGATTACAAGGAAGCGCTCAAGATGTTCCGCCGGTTCGGCTCGGCCCACCTCTCCCGGGGACGGCTCCAGCAGGACCGGGGGGCGACGGCCGGGGCGCTCTTCGACCTGCGCACCGCGACGGCGTACGACGCCTCGCTCCGGGACCCGGCGATCGCGCGGATCTGGATCCTGCGCACGTCCCTCGGCGAGGGCGCCGACGCCGACCGGGAACTGGCGGAGTGGATCGGGAAGCGCAAGCCCGTGAAGCCCGACGATTGGCCGGGCAAGATCCTCCTCCTCCTCGCGGGAAAGCTGTCGGAAGAGGAGTTCCTGAAAGCCTCGGAAACGAAGAATCCCCGGCAGGCCGCGGAACGGAAGTGCGCCGCGCTGTACTACGCCGGCATGCGGCGGATCGTGGCCGGGGACAAGGACGGCGGGCTGCCGCTCCTCAAGCAATGCGTGGAGTTGGGCGTCGTCTCCGTCGAGGAGCGCCTCTCGGCGGCGGCGGTTCTCCAGCCTCCGGCGGCCGACGGCGCGCCGGGCGACGCGCCGGCCTGCGCGGCTCGGGGCGCGGAAAAATCCGGGCGCGGGGACATGCCCGGGGCGGCGGCCGACTACACGAAGGCGATCGAGCTCGACCCGAAGAACGCGGACCACTACGCGTCCCGCGGCTGGGCGCGCTGCTCCAGCGGGGATTTCGCGGGGGCGGCGCAGGATCACGCGCGATCGATCGAGCTGAATCCGGGGCCCGATCGATTCACCGCGCGGGCGTGGGCGCTGGAGGGGGCCGGCGATCTCCCCGGCGCGATCGCCGACTACACGAAGGCGATCGAGTTGAACCCGAAGAGCGAGTATGCCTATTCCGCGCGGGGTTGGGCGCGGCACAAGGCGGGGGAGACGGTTGCGAGCCTGCAGGACCTGGACAAGTCCCTGGCCCTGGCGCCGGACTACGCGGACGCCCTCGGCACGCGCGGGTGGATCCGGGTCGCGGCCGGCGACAAGGAGGCGGGCGTGAAGGACCTTCAACGCGCGGTGGAGCTGGAGCCGTTCGCGCGCGTCACCCCCTACTATTCCGGGCTCCTCCGGTTCCTGGAAAACCGGTTCGAGGAGGCGGTCGAGGCCTGGGAGCAGGCGTCGTGGTCCGAACCCGCGTGGAAGCGCGAACTCGAGCCCTGGCTCCGGAAGGCCCGCGAGGGGGCGGCGGCGAAACGGTCGTCCTCGGGCGCCGTCCGCGGCGAGGAGAAGATGGCGGCGGGCGATTGGGACGGAGCGGCGGCGGAATTCGCTTCGGCGATTTCCGGCGATCCCAGTCTCGCGCGGGCGTACCGCGGTCGGGCGCTCGTCTGGCGGATGAAGGGCAATGTCGACGCGGCGATGGCCGACCTCGCGAAGGCGGTCGAACTCGATCCCAAGGACTCGTGGAATCACCATTCGCTGGGATGCGCGCACTTGGACGCGCGATCGCTGACCGACGCGCTGCTCTCCTACCGGAAGGCGGTGGAGGCCAATCCGGAGCAGGAGTACTCCCGCGCCCGGATCTGGCTGGCCCGGGCGGCCCTCGGCGAAACGGCGGCGGCGACGCGCGAGCTGAAGAAATACCTGAAGGACCGAAAGGCGGACCCGGCCCGGGAGTGGACGGGGAAGCTGCTGGCCCACCTCGCGGGGGACCTTCCGGAGGCCGACCTCCTGAAGGCCGCCGAAGCGGAAGCGCCGAAGCGATCGGAGCGGCTGAGCGACGCGTACTTCTATGCGGGGTGGAAACGGATGGTGGAGGGCAACCGGGAAGGGGCGAAGGAGTTTTTCCGGAAGTGCGTGGAAATCGCGTCGCCCGCGGATCTGGCGCGCGTAAGTGCGGCGGCCGCGCTCGCGCGGATCGAAAAGGAAAAGTAGACGGACGCGCGGGGGCGGCGTCGAATGGGTTCGGATTCCACCGATGATTCCAGCTCCCCCGCCCTACGAGACGGCATTCGCCGACGACGCGGCGTTCATCGACGCGTTCGAGAAGGGCACGCTTCCTTTCGGCGAGTGGTGCCACGGGGCGCATATCCGGATGGCGTGGATCTACGTGACGCGCCACGGCCTGGAGGGAGCGCTGCCCAGGGCGCGAGGGGGAATCCAGGCCTACAACCGGGCGAACCACGTCGTCGACGCGCCGACGAGCGGCTACCACGAGACGATCACGCAGGCCTGGCTGCGGGTGGTGCACGCGACGATCCGGGGCCAGGATCCCTGCGCGACGTCGCTCGAATTCCTGGAAGCGCAGCCCCACCTGCGGGTGCGAACGCTGCTTCGAGTCTTCTATTCGAAGGCGCGGATCATGTCGCCGGAAGCGAAAGCGGCCTTCGTCGCTCCCGACTTGGGGGCGCTGCCGTGACGACGCGACGTTGGTTTCAGGCCGGTTTTCGATTAACCTGCGGCGCGGCGGCGCGCCGGGGTGGCGGAACTGGCAGACGCAGGGGACTTAAAATCCCCAGGTCCCGCAAGGGGCCATGAGGGTTCGACCCCCTCCCCCGGCATTCGCCTTCGCCTGCTGGAGCAGGCTTCGGCGGAATGCGGATTGAGACCGTCAGAATCCCGCCGAAGCTCAGCAGGAACCGATCGAGAGAGACGGGAACAGAGCGAAGGGGGATCGACCCCCTCCCCCGGCACCTCGACGCGCCTTCGGCTCGCTCGGCGCCGCCATGCCCTCGTCAGATCGACCGAAGCAGGACGATCACGGCGATGACGAATACACCCACGCCGACGAGCACCCAGTTGAAGTAGCGGTCGATGAAGTCCTTCGCGCGCGACCCGCCCCAAAAGCAGATCGCGGCCAGCGCGTAGAAACGCAGCGCCCGACCCAGGCTCGACGCGATCAAGAGCATCGCGAGCGACCCATGGAAGAACCCCGTGCCGATCGTGATCACCTTGTACGGGAACGGGAGGAACGAGTAGACGAACGTGAAGGAGAACCCGTGCTCGCGGATGAAGGCGCCGAACCGGTCGAACTGCGCGCGGTACCCCCACGTGTCGATCACCCACTTCCCCACCGAGTCGTAGAGCAGCGACCCGATCAGGAATCCGACGACGGCGCCCAGGATGCTCCCGACGAGATCCACCGTCGCGTACCACCACGCCCGGCGCGGCCGCTCCAGCGAGAGCGCCACCTGCAGGAAGAGCGGCGGGATCGGGAAGATCGACGAGTCCACGAAGGCGAAGAAGCCGAGCGCCCAGGTCCCCATCGGGTGGTGCGCCCACGTCAGGATCCAGAGGTAGAGGCGGCGGAAGGGATTTCGCGAGCGGACCGCGGGGGCGTCGGTCACCGGCGGGTCAACGGCCGTACTTGAGACGTTCGGCGAGGATCTCGGGGAGCCCCGCCCCCACGATCTTCGACGCGGCCTTCTCGACGTCGTACCGCACGCGCGTGATCGTGATCTTCGAGGCGTCGGAGTCGTACACCACGCAGACCGCGTCCGGGTTCTCGTCCCGCGGCTGGCCGATCGAGCCGACGTTGATCATCGCCTTCACGCCGTCCTCGATCTTGACCTCGGTCTCCATGTTGAAGCTCACGTTCTTGCGCTTGAAGAAATTCACGGGGACGTGCGAGTGGCCGAGGAACGAGAGCGGCGTCGTCTGCTGCTCGAACGAGAGGTGCGCGTCGTAGCTCGTCTGGATGTACTCGAAGAGCTCCGGCATGTAGAGCGTCGAGTGGACGACCGTGAAGGTGTCGCAGTACTCGATCAGCTTCAGGCCCTTGATGTAGTCCCGGTCTTTGTCGCGGAGCGCGGCGCGCGTCCACAGCGCGCTCTCCCGCGCGTACGTGTTGAAGAAGTCGATGTTGAGCTTGTCGACCGCGGCGAAATCGTGGTTCCCCGCGACGACGATGGTCTCCGCCTCCCGAACGCGGTCGATGCACTCGCGCGGGTTGGCGCCGTATCCGACGAGGTCCCCCACCGAGACGAATTTCTGGACGCCCGCCTTCTCCATGGCGCCGAGCACGGCCTCGAGCGCCTCGAGGTTCGCGTGGATGTCTCCGAGGATTCCGTATTTCATGGCGTCACGGTCGAGGTTCGGTCAACGGATCTCCCGGCGTTCGAAGAGCGAGCAGGCCACGAGGAACACGACGGTCGCGTAAATCGCCGAGTGCAGGGCGGCCAGGGCCAGGTAACCCGGACCGCTGATTGTACCCTCGCTGAAGTGAACCTGCAAGTTCAAGAGCCCGAGGTTGGGGATCGCGAGCCCCAGGACCTTTCCCGCCCACGTCACGGCGGGAACGTCGAGCCGCTCCAGGCCCGCCTGCATCGGCCCCGCCAGGTGGCCCAGGATGTACGCGAACGCCGTCGCCGAGACCGAGACGACCGTCGGGAGGAAGGCGCTCAGGGCGACCGAGACCGCGGCGAGGAGCCCCACCTGGAGGATCGACAGGAAGAGGCCCTCGAGGACCACCGCGCCGCTCTCCCGCATGAAGCCGGCCGCGTAGTCCCACACGGTCTTGTCCGATTGCGCGCGCCGGATGGCCGTCCAGACGACGTCGCCCTCCGCGAAACCGCCGCGCGAGAGCTCCAGCCCGAGCATGAAGGCCACCGCGGCCGCGACGAGCATCCCCTTCCCCGCCCACATCATCCCCCCCGGAGCGCGCCCGCTCGTTTGCGCCTCTTGCGCCGTCGCCCGCCGCGCCCCCCAGATCAAGAGCACGGCCCCGGCCGGGAATCCCGCCAGCGATCCCCACAGGAGCGCCGACCCGAGCGGGGGATGGCCGAAGAGATCTCCCTTCGCCATCCACCAGAGCGTGTAGAAAAGAACTCCCGCGAGCACCGCGAGCCCGGCCGCCAGCGCGAGCAGGAGCCCGAAGTATTTTCCGAGGAGAAACGCGCTGCGCGTCACGGGCTTCGTCAGGAGCGTCACCGCGGTCCGGTCCTCGAGCTCCTGCGTCACGATCACGCCGCTCAGGAGCACGGTGATCAGGAATCCCCAGAGGACGAGCGACGCCATCCCCATCTCGCGCACCATCTGCGTTTCCATGTAGAAAGAGAATTGCGTCAGGAAGCTCGAACAGAAGATGAGGAGCGCGAAGACCGCGAGGGTGACGTAGTACATCGGGCGCGTGGTGATCTCGCCGTAGGTCGCCCAGGCGATCGTCCCGATGTTGCTCATGAACCGGGGCGGATTATACCCCCCGCCGGCCCGCAAAAAGGGCTCAAGTTTTCGCCCGTGGACGTCGATACGATTACGGGTAACAGTAGGAGAGAGGGTATGAGGGACAATCGACGTCTGGGTCTGGGCCTCGACGCGCTCCTCGGGGGCGGTTCCGTCGAGCCCGTCGCCGTCGAGGCCGCGCCACCGCCGGCCAACGGAGGGCCTCCGCCCTCCCCCGCGCGGAACGGTGAAGGCCTGATCTACGCCCTGGTGGACGAACTCCGTCCGAATCCCCACCAGCCGCGCACCGTTTTCGACGAGCAGGATCTCCAGTCGCTGGCCGACTCGATCCGCTCCTCGGGCGTGCTCCAGCCGATCATCGCCCGCCGCCGCGACGGCATGATGGAAATCGTCGCGGGCGAACGCCGGCTTCGCGCCGCGCGCCTGGCGGGGCTCGACCGCGTTCCCGTCGTCGTCCGCAACGTCGACGACCACGCCATGCTCCAGATGGCGTTGATCGAGAATCTGCAGCGCCGCGACCTGAATCCCCTCGAGAAGGCGCGCGCGTTCCGCCAGCTCATGCAAGCGAACGCCTGGTCGCAGGACGAGGCGGCCCACGCGGTGGGACTGGGACGGCCTACAGTAGCTAACATGTTGAGGCTCTTGGAGTTACCTACGGAAGCCCAGGAGGCGGTGGCCTCCGGCGCGATCACGATGGGCCACGCCCGCGCGCTCCTCGCGGTGACCAATCCTGCGGCGCGCCTGGCGCTCATGAAGAGAATCGTCGCCGAGGATCTGTCGGTGCGCGCCGTGGAAAAGCTCGCGGCGGCGCAGCCCGAGGCGCGGTCGAAGCCGCGCGGTGCGAAGTTCAACGCGAAGAAGGATCCGCACGTCGCCGACCTGGAAAAGAAGCTCAGCCACCATCTCGGGACGAAAGTGGAGATCGAGGCGGGCAAGTCCGGGGGAACCATCTCGATCCGCTACTACTCGAACGCGCAGTTCGGCGAGGTGATGCGCCGGATGGGCGTCAAGGCGTAGTCGGCGGCGTCGTCTCTGGCGCCGGCGCTTCGGCCCCGCCGAAAAACCGCCTCCGCGTCTTCGTCGTGAAGGGATCGTACTTCAACGCCCTCAGCGCCGGGAGCGCCTCCCGGAACACCTGCTGGTGCTCGGTGATCCGGCCCCCGATCTCCCGATCCTCCACCCACGGATTGGCCAGGTAGACGTCCATCGGGAAGATGTCGTTCGCGTACTTCGAGAGCGCCCGCATCACCCCCGCCGCCATCAGGTTCACCCACCCCATCCGCGTGTAGACGTACGTGTCGGTCTGCTCGCCGTCCATCGCGAAGAGCTTCGTGACGAGCGCCGGATGCTGGGTCCCGTCGCAGAACTTCGCGACCGCCGAGAAGAGACCGGTGTCCTTGGGCGTGAAGGAGGTGGACTCCTCCACGAGCGGATTCTCGGGATCCTGGCTCTCATCGTTTCGCACCACCCAGTTCCGCCCCTCGAAGACCGCGGAGACGGGGATGTCCTTCAGCTTGGTTCTCATGAGACCCTCCCGCGACGACGTTCCACGTGGAACCCCGCCGCCTATGATACTTTTCCCCGGGACGGACACCAGCTTCCCAAGGAACAGGAATCGCAGAGCGGCCGGCGCGCGTGGCAGACGCGCCGCCCGTGCCAGATGAGCATGTGGGCGAAGGCGATCCAATCCCCCTGCGGGGCGAGCTCCATCAGGTCGCGCTCGATCTTCGCCGGCGTCTTCTCCCGGGTCAGCTTCAACCGGCCCGACAGCCGCGCGACGTGCGTGTCGACCACGATCCCCGTCGGCTTCTTGAACCACGTCCCAAGGACGACGTTCGCCGTCTTGCGCCCCACGCCCGGCAGCTTCACGAGCTCCTCCAGGGTGTCGGGGACCCGCCCCCCGTGCCGCTCCACGAGCGCCTTCGCCATCCCGATGATGGACTTGGTTTTCATGCGGAAGAATCCGGTCGAGCGGATCTCCGCCTGGAACGTCAGCGGATCGGCCTTCGCGTAGTCCCCGGCCGTCGCGTACCTCGCGAAGAGCGCCTCCGTGACCAGGTTGACGCGCTTGTCGGTGCACTGGGCGGAGAGGATCGTCGCGACGAGGAGCTCCAGCGCGTTCGAGTGGCGCAGGGCGCACTGGGCGTCCGGGTAGGCCCGGTAGAGGGCGCGGAGGATGGGCTTGATCCGCCGGGCGGCCGGTTCAGTCGCGGGCAAAACGGGCCTTCACTTTCTCCGCGGTCAGCGAGTTCATGACGTCCCCCGCCGTCAGCCCGGCGCGGCGCGCGGTCAGGAGCCCGTACTCGACGTCCTCGAGCCCCGCCGTGCTGTGCGCGTCGGGGTCGATGGAGAGCGTGACGCCGAGCTCCTTCGCCCGGCGGGCGTGGACGTCGTCCAGGTCGAGGCGGTGGGGGTTCGCGTTCAGCTCGACGACCTTGCCTGCCTCCTTCGCCGCCTGGAGCACGCGCTCGAGGTCGACCCGGTACCCGTCGCGGTCGAGAAGGAGGCGGCCGGTGGGGTGGCCGAAAACATCGAAGTGCTTGTTGGCGACGGCCCGGCAGATCCGGTCGGTCATCTCCTTCTCGGACATGTCGAATCTGGAATGGATCGACCCGATCGCGAAGTCGAGCTTCCCGAGCAGGTCGTCGGCGAGGTCGAGGTCCCCGTTCGGGAGGATGTCGAGCTCCATGCCGTGGAGGATCCGAAAATCCTTCCAGGTCTTGTTGAGCGCCGCGACCTCCTTCATCTGCTTGCGGAGGCGCGCCTCGTCGAGCCCGTGCGCGTAGCTCGCCGCCTTGCTGTGGTCGGAGAGGCCCATCCACTTGTAACCGAGCTTCCGTGCTTTGCCGGCCATGTCCTCGATGGAGGCGGTGCCGTCGCTCCACGTGGTGTGGACGTGCAATATTCCCATAACATCTTTTGGTTCAATGAGTTGCGGTAGCTTCCCCTTTTCGGAAAGCTCGATCTCGTCCCGTCCCTCGCGGAGTTCCGGGGGAATGTACGAGAGCCCGAGGCGCTTGTAGATCGCCTCTTCGCTGTCGGCCTCGAACCGTTTCCTTCCCTTGAAGAGCCCGTACTCGTTGAGCGTCCAGCCCTTCTTGATGGCGCGCGCCCGCAGGAGGACGTTGTGCTCCTTGCTTCCGGTGAAATAAAGCAAGGCGGCGGCGTACTCGTCTTCGGCGACGACGCGCAGGTCGACCTGCGGGCCGTTCGTGAGGCGGACGCTGCACTTCGTGTCGCCCTTGCCGATCACTTCCTCGACGGCCGGGGCGCGGGCGAAATGTTCGATCACTTCCCTCGGCTTGGCGGCGCTGGAAACGATGTCGACGTCGTGCACCACCGGCTTGCCCCGGCGCAGGCTCCCGGCGATGCCGGCGCCGATCACGACGGGGCGCAGGTAGGCGAGGAGCTCACGCGCCACGTCGAGCGCCTGGCTCACGAGGAAAAGCCCCTTCGACCGGCCCAGGAGGGCGATCCCCTCGAGGATCTTCGCCTGCGTCCGCTCGCCGAAGCCCGACAGCTTCGCCACTTTCCCGGCCCCGCAGGCGGCCTGGAGCTCGGCGATCGACTTCACGCCGAGATCTTTCCAGAGGATCTTGATTTTCTTCGGTCCGAGCGAGGGGATGCGCAGGATCTCGAGCAGTCCCGGCGGGATCGACGCGCGCAACTCCTCGTAGTACTTCATCCTGCCCGTGCGGTCGAGCTCCGTGAGCTTCTCCTCGATGGCGGGCCCGATGCCCGGGAGATCGCCCAGTTTTTTCTGCTCGATCAGCGTTCCGATCGGCACCTCGAGGCCCTCGAGCGTTCGCGCGGCGGTCTGGTAGGCGCGGACCTTGAAGGGATTCTCCCCCTGGATGTCCAGGATGCTGGAGATCGTCGAGAGGATCGCGGCCGCCTCGGCGTTCACCATGATTTCTCACCGTCCTTGCGGTAGAGGTTGTGGCACGAGGCGCAGGCGACGCCGACGGCGCGCCACGAGCGCAGGCCTTCGTCGCCGATCCACTCCGCGCGCCCGAGTTTGTCCATCGTCGAGAGGAACTTGCTGAACTCGAAGGCGAGATCGCGGTTCTCCGCCTCCGAGGGACGGTAGGGGAGGCGGGAGGCGGTTTCCGCCGCGGAGCGGATCGTGTCGAGCCGCCGGCGGACTTCCTCGGCGGGCTTTTTCGCGGCGAGGTCGGCCTGGAGGTTCTCGTACTGGAGGTCGAGCGTCTTCATGGCGCGGAGGTAGGAGCGCGCCATCGCTTCGCGGGGGGAGGGGGCGGGGGATTCCGGCGCGGAGGTCCCGCCGCAGGACGCGAGCGCGGGGAGGACGCCGAGGAGGAGGGCCGCCGGCCGCATGGCGGCCCATCTTACCAGCCCCGGGGGCCGATTCCAGCTTCCGCCCGGCCCCCGGGACCCCGATTCGAGGCCTGGGTATTTCTACCTAGGTATTTATCTCTACCGGCGGCCCTTGTCCTTCTTGCCGCCGTCGTCCTTTTTGTCGTCCTTCTTGTCGTCCTTCTTGTCGTCCTTCTTCTTGTCGTCCTGCTTTTTGTCGTCCTGTTTCTTCTCGTCTTGCTTCTTATCGTCCTGCTTCTTGTCGTCCTTCTTCTCGTCCTTCGGAGGAGGAGGGGGCGGCGGAGGCGGACGGCGGTCGCGCTCCTTGGGGGGAGGCGGCGGCGGCTGCTTCTCGCGCTCCTTTTCCTTTTCCTTCGGCGGAGGCGGGGGCTGCTTTTCCCGCTCCTTCTCCTTTTCCTTCGGCGGAGGAGGCGGCTGCTTCTCGCGTTCCTTTTCCTTCTCCTTCGGCGGAGGCGGGGGCTGCTTTTCGCGCTCCTTCTCCTTCTCCTTCGGGGGAGGGGGCGGCTTTTCCCGCTCCTTCTCCTTCTCGCGGGGAGGCGGAGGCGGCTTCTCGCGCTCCTTCTCCTTTTCCTTCTCCTTCTCCTTCGGCGGGGGAGGACCCTTCTCGTGGTCCTTGATCTTCTCCCGTTCCCTGTCGATTTCCTTCTCCCTCTCCTTTTCCTTCTGCCGTTCCGCCGGAGGCTCTCTCTGGAGCTCCTCCTTTTCGCGCTTGCGCTCGTTTTCGAATTCGCGGCGGGACTCCTCGCGGCGACGGTCGATCTCCTCGCGCTTCGGCGGCAGGACCACGACCTGGCCGGTCGTCCTCCGCTTCTCGACCTCGACCACGACCCGCTTGTTGCTCTCTTCGCGCTTCTGGTGCATCTGCTGGACGATGTTTCCGCCGCGCTCGGGGCGCTCGACGATCTTCACGACGGGACGGTTGCACCAATTCTGGCCGCCGCGGGCCGCGTACTGGGGATACTCGCGGTGCACGACCACGACGAACCGCTCGTTCCGTTCCACGCAGCCGTTCCACCGGACGAACGTGTCGCGGTAGGTCCAGCCGTAGTACCCGACCGAGAGGCGCAGGTAGAAGAGCGAGTGGCACTCGTAGTTCGTCAGCCGCACGCGGGCGTCCCGCCTCCAGTAGAAGCCGTAGGCTCTCGCGTAGGCGGGAGGGCACCGGTAGCCGTTGGGGATATCGATGTACAGGCTCCAGGCGGGGAGCCGGTAGAAGAGGTACACGTCCCAGAGGACCCGGTTGCACCGGTTGTAGTTGAAGACCACCTCGTGGAAGTTCGCCCCGCAGCTGCGCGAGACGTGCATCAGGAAGAAAAGGTCGTCCTCGGGGATCCCGCAGCTGCCCTCGTAGTAGTCGAACGTTCCGACGGTGTCGTAGTCGCAGTCATAGTATTCCCGCAGGATCACCGTGCGGCAGTCGTTCCACTGGACCTCCACGACCGCCGGCGGCGGGGGAGGGGGCGGCGGAGGCGGCGGCGGCGGGTTGTACCGGGGGGGCGGGCCGTCGCGGCGCTCCACGGCGACGATGCATCCCGGGAGGGAGATCGTACCGAGAACGGCCGCCAAGATCAGACGTTTCATGGCTCCTCCGCTTTTAGGCATGGGAAATGGTACGACAAATGGGAGGGTGCGCCGCTGACATTCGCAGGATTCTTTTCGCATTTCATCGACGCCCCTGCCCTCCTGAAACCGGCCGGCTCCCCCCGGCGTCCCCGAATCGGGCCCGAACCTAGATCTGGTACATGTCCTTGAAGTGCGGCAGGTCGAAGGTGATCGTCCGTTGCGCGCCGCAGGCCCGGCACTGCAGGTCGAGCCGGTCGTAGGGGGCCCCGTCCGTCCGCTGGCAGAGCGACTGCATCTTCACGTCGAACTTTTCCTCGCCGCAGGCGCACTTGAGGCGGCTCACGACGCTGTACTCCCGCGCCACGTCGCTGAAATGGCGCATCACGGGCCGCTCCCGCGTCTGCACGTACCGGTCGACGACGCCCAAGAGGTGGTGCACCAGCGCGTGCTCCAGCGCCCCGAGGTCGTGCGAGCCCGACGCCGCGATCTCCTGGAACTTCTCGAAGTGGGACCGGATCATGAAGAGGACCATGAAGGCGATGGGGTACTGCGGCATGGGCCGTCCCCCCGCGGTGAGCCGCTCGGTGAGCATCCCCAGCACCTTGAGGTCGGGGAGGTCGCGCGGCCGGGCCTCCACGAACGCCTTGAGGACGTCCCGGATGCCGCGCAGGAGCCGCTCGTCGAGCTCGTCGATGAGCCGGATGCCGTCGAGGTCGAGGAGTCCGAAGTGCTCGCCCGTGACGCCGAAGTAGCGCCGCCGGAGGTTGAAGAGATCCTCGGTCGCGGCGATGGCGTCGGAGGGAGTGGAAACGGCCTTCCGGCGCTCCTCGACGCGCGCGGCGATGTGGCTCCCCTCGCGCTCCAGGATCTTCCCGGCCTGTTCGGGGACGCCCGTCGGCTCCACGTCCTTGCCCTCACTTCGGCGGATGTTCCCCCCCTCCCGCGCGCTTCTTGATGTCCTCGCTCAGCGGCTTATCGGGCTCGGCGTTCACCTTCGGCTCCCAGAAGGTCCCCGTGACGACGAGGGGGACCAGGTTCCCCAGCGCGATGTCGGCGAGGATCTGGAGCGGCGCGCCGATGATGGGCAGTATACTTCCCCAGCTTTTCTCGAGTCTAGGGACGAGGACGACGTGGAGGTCTTCGCCCGTCAACCCCATCGTCCCCTCGCCGAAGAGCGAGATCGGGCTGCCGAGGAAGTTCATCTCGTCGATGCGGACGTGGTCGCGCTCCGCGGTGAAGAGCACTTGTGCGGAATTCACGATCCGGTCGGGCACGGGGTTGAGCGCGAGGAGGCCGAGAATTCCCGTGAACGCGGGGAGGTCGTAAAGGTTGCCCTTGGAGATCTCGAGCCGGCCCGCGCCGATGGGGCGGTGCTGGGTCGAGGCGTCGGCGGTGACGGCGAGGACTCCGTTGAGGTGTCCCGTGACGGGTCGCGAGCTGAAGGCGGCGCGCTCGGCGAGGAGGGAGACGTCGGCGTCGGTGACGGCGAGGCGGACGTCGATCGCGAAGGGGGTGATCGAACGGATGATGGCGTGGCCGGCGAGGCGTCCGCCGTAGAAATCGCCGTAGAGCGGCTCGAAGACGAGTTTTCCCTCGCGGCGGGCGATCTGGGCCTCGACGCCGGTGATGAGGTAGGAGACCTCGCGGCCGGAGCGTCCCTCGAGGGCGACGTGGACGATCCCCTCGTGGAGGTGGACTCCGTTGAAGGGAAAGGGATCGCGCGGGGCGGCGGGGGCGAGCCTCGGGGCGGGGGGCGCGGGCGGGGGCGGCGGCCCCTCGGGGGCGGCGGGCGCCGGGCGCCGGTGGAGGGCCCAGAGGAGGTTCCACCCGTCGACCTGTTCGCGGCGGACGAAGAACTCGGGGCGGAAGAGATCGATGCGCGCGACGCGGAGGTCGGAGTCGCGGAGAGGCCAGCCGTCGAGGGCGATGACGGCGCGATCGGCGCGGTAGAAGAGCCGCTTGACGCCGTTGCGGGTGGTGGTGATCTCGATCCGGTGGAGGACGAGGTTCCCGTCGGCGTCGACTTCGACGCGGCCGACGCGCTCGACGTCGGCGGTGGCGAGCTGGTTGATGACGGCCTGGGCGTAGTCGCGCACGAGCCGGCCGACGACGAAGGTGCGGAGGGAGATGTAGATCGCGGCGACGACGGCGAGGGCGGCGACGAGGGTGGTGAGCCGGCCGAGGTAGCTGACGGCCTCCTTCGCGCGGGCGCGGATTCTCTTGCGGGGTTTGCTGGGGGCCGGCGGCATCGCCCGATTATAGCGGTCGGCGGAGGGCGCTGAAGTCGGTCCGCTCGGAGCATCCGAGTGTCTGGTAAGCGTAACGGAGCCGTTCCTCGAGCGTGGCCGGAGGAATGGCGAGCTTGGCCGCGGCCTGCTCGGCGGAGAGGCCGTCCACGTGTCGCGCCAGGAATGCGGCGCGGAAGCTCGGCCGCAGCTCCATCACGCGCTCCAGAGTCGGCGCCGCCCCCGTGAGAACCATCGTGGTGAAGTGGCCCGAGAGAAAAGATCGAAGGCGCGAAGTCGCCGACTTCAACCGCCGGTCCACCGTGTCGACCGAACAACCGAGGCGCTTGGCGATTTCCGCCCGGGATACTCCCCGGACGAATCGCTCCTCAACGATCTCGCGCTCCCCGCCCGGCAGGGATTCCAGGGCTCGGGTGACCAGCCCGGCCATTTCTTTTTCGATCATCGGCCCCGAGGGCCGGCCATGCCGGGTGTCCTCCAGAATCGGATCCTGGGGAAGGGGCTGGCGTCGACGATCCGTCCGCCTCCACGCGAGGTGCTTCACAACCCCGAGCAGCCACCCCGTGAAGCGAGCGGGCCTGCGCGTCGGGTCGCGCACGACTTCCAGCCCGTGGGCGAGGGCCGCCTGCGCGAGCTCGTCCGCCTCGACCTCCCGCTTCGTAATGGCAAGACCGAATTTCCAGGCACGCTTGTGGTATCGCTCGTGGATTTCCCGTGCCGCTTCCCGGTCGCCGGAAATCCAGCGCTCAATCAGTTCGTTCGAACTTGGAGCCGCCATCAGACTTTTTTCCACCATGACTATACCCTCCCAGGTCTCTCAGAGACGTGCCGGCAGGTTCCTCAAGTACACGAGCCATCCCAGAGCGTGCAGGGCGGCCGCGGCATGCATCCAGCCCGGGTCCACGCGCAGCGCGCCGAGCGCGAACGAAACGCAGGCGACGACCGACGCGGCGATCGCGCGCTTTCCGAACCAGGCCCCCGTGGGCGACGAATGACTTGCAACCAGGGGGACCTGTTCGCGCAGCGCGAGACCTCCGAGAATTCCGCACATCGCCCAGAGGATGTGAATCGGAGCCATCAGCCCCAACGCCTCCGACTGATCGGAAGCGCCGCGCATCATCCGTGCCGCCGCCGCGGCGGGGTCAGGACCCCGCGCCAGGTCGGTCCCGCCGGAAATGAGCACCGTCGCCGCCAGGGCCGTCACTGAAATCCATGCCAGACGCATCGGCACACCCTTCCTGCAAGGCCCGAACGGGATCGAGGGAGGCCGGCGCCATTAGCGGCGCCACTCCCTTGGCCACGCGGCCGCCGGACCTGACGAAGAATTCGAACCGGGGCAACGCCGTCACGGCCCACGCGGGGACGAATTCGCCCGGCCGCCACGCGGTATGGCGTCCAAAGACGGCGCGAAAGTCGTCCACCGGTTCGAGGCCCGAGGTGAAGAGCGCGGGCTCGTAAGACTCCGCGTCGCTCACCGCCGGAAGGAGCCGCGCTCCCGCGAGCGATGAGAACGTTTCGGCGTCGTCGAGATTCGGAGATCGGAACTGCACGACCGTGTTGGCGTTGGCCAGGACCTGTCGCGCCCGCGCCTCGGAGCCGAGCGCGGCTTCCAGATCGGCCGTGGTCTGGGCCGACCCCGTGATCCGGATACCCGCCCCGCGGCCTTTGTTCAGCAATGAAACGAAGGGGGGCGAGATCGCGTCGGCCAGCTCGTCCACGAACAGGGAGATCGGACCCCCCTCGATGCCGTAGGCGTACTTGGCTCCGACGTACGAGCCGAAATCGAGCAGGGCCATTTTCGCGATCGCGGAGGCCGAATCCGCGCCGAGGAGGCTGCCCAGGAAGAAATATGTCACGCCCCGCGTGCGGTCGAATTCGCCCCACGAGAATCCGCCCACCTCGGGTGACAGGAGGTGGCGATGGGAGCCCGACGTGAGTTTGGCCAGGATGGGGGACAGAGCGCTCGACAGTTTTTGCGCGTGTTCACGGGGCCGGAGGGCAAGCGTCAGAAGTCGGTCGAGCTCGGGAGCGGGGGGTCCACCGCGGCGCGCGAGGAAGCGGCGCGCCATGGCCTCCGGCTCCAATTTGGCGAGCTCAGGCGCCAATACGCGCACGAGACGCCGGGGAAGGATCCACGGATCCTCGAGCGCGAAATGACGGATCGCGGCAAGGGTTAACGGCTCCCCGTAGCGCGACATCGCGGAGGCCACGGCCTCCACGGATTCCCAGGCGAAGGCCCGGAAGGGTTCGGCATCCCCTCCCGCCGGGAGGAGCGCCGCGATGCGGTCTGCGACCTCGCGAGTTTCCAGGAACCTGGCGACGGGATTGTAGGGAACGCTCGCCTTGGGATAGGGCGGGGCGACCAGGGCCAGGGGTTTGTTCATCCGGCGACATTCTTCCGCCACGCGGGCGAGGAGTCCGGCGTCCCCCTTGGGATCGATGACGGCGACGGCATCTCCGCGACGCACCGCCTGCGCGACGAGAACCTCGAGGAGCCGCGTCTTGCCCGTCCCCGTGGAACCGAGGAGGAGGAGGTGCAAGTCGAGCTCGGGCTCGGCGAGATGCAGGTCGCTCTCCTCCGCCGCCCCGACGGCGTGCATGGCGCCGGCGGCCGCTCCGCGCGCGGCGAAGTGATCCAACTCCGTGGCGTGCGCCGGAGTCCACTCGAATCCCCGACCGAGGTAGACCCTCCCGGGTCGGATCGGGAGATGTGCGATCGACAGCGGCGGCCGGCCTCTCAAGGCGCGGCGACCGATCCTGTCGCGGACCCACGACGCCATCGGGGCCACCGAGACCATTCCGAGAAGCGCGCTGAGCGCCGCGACGATCCTTCCACAGGGGACTTGGTCGGCCAGCGCGACCGAGGTCGCCGCTGAAGCGATGAGAGAGGTGGACAGGGCGAGCCTTATCATCGTGGGCCCACCAACCGGGGTTCCAGACAGCGGTGACACTCCTCGAAAATCCCGAGGTGCAGGAAGAGGTATGAGCCCGACGGAGATCCGGCGCCTTCATCGATCGGGCCGGAAACGCCGATCCGCGTGGCGGGACGGAGGACGGGTCGGATCAATTGGAGGAAGTGCCCCGTCCGCGGTTCGAACCGATAGTAGCTGAGCACGACCCGGCCGGCGGGATCGCTGGCGACGCGGCCCGCCCGGACGGCCTGCAGAAAGGCCGCCTTGGGTTCGCTGTGATGGAGCACGAAGCCCGTGCGGGGGTAGTAGGGTCCCCACGTTCCGGCGCATCCGGGCTGGATCGGGTTGAACTCGCATCCCAGCGCGATTCTCGACCCCCGGAGAATCCGGTCCCACCAGTCCACCCGCCACCCGATCGGATCGAGCTCCGAGAAGTAGTTCACTTGGAAGCCTGAGGGCCACGGCTTAGCGAAGGGGAGGCCGATGAAATCGGGAGGGAAGGGGACGAGCGTATGGACGCGCGCCTCCGCGAAACGGAGACCGCCCTCGCCATGACTACCCGTCGTGCGGATTCCTCGCGTCACCGATTGCGCTTCCGCCACGAGCGAGGCGCCCGGGTTCTGCACCACTTCAATGATCCCGCAGGGAAAGGCGTTCTCCACCCAGAGGCACGTCCTCAATCGACCCTTGCGATGGCACGCGAGGACCCCCTTGATCCGCCACGAGCGAACGATGGCGCTCAGGTCCGTGCGTCCCACGAGAGTTCCCGCGGGGTCCGGTCGATCCTGCGGCAGCATCAGGCCGAGCAGGAGCGCGCTAATCGCCCTCGACAAGCTCCACCTCCTCGGGTCCCAACGGACGGACGAGCGTGGGCGCGCACCGGACGCCGAATCGCGCGGCCAGTTCCGGGTCGGCGGGGATCGAAATGTCCGCGACGATGCGCGCGCGGGTGGCGACGAGAATCGCCCCGGGGGGCGTGCGCGTCTCCGCCGGCGCGAAGAGAAGCGATGTCATTTCCGGGGGAAGCGCTTGGACGCGAGCCCGGCGCGTTGCGCGCGTACGGCAGGCCGGCAGACCCGAATCAAATGCCGAGGCCAGGTACGGTACCGCGCGATCCTGCCGGAGATCTTCGAAGGATTTCTCGACCTGCGCGTGGATGCGGCCGACGACTCCGAGATCGAGGGGCCGGGACTCCCCGCGCGTCGGATGCTCGCAGACGGGCTCTTGGACGGCGAATGCGATCAGGAAAAGACTACCGGCCGCTCTCATCTTTTTCCTCCTCGACCGATTGAGAAGACACCACGAGTCCGCTCGGATTCGCCGCCGTGGGCGGCACCTGTTCCAGGGCGATCCGGTAAACCGCGGTCGATTCGCGCGACAGGCGGTCGGCGATGAAGATCGTCCGACGCGCCCGGGCCGTGACCGCGACCTCGCCCTCATTCCGGTTCACCGCGCCTTCATCGAGAGGCACGACGAGCGAGGACATCCTTCCCTCGCGCGCCACCGCGAGGCGGCGCTCGAGACCTTCGCTCGCTTGAGTCCAGGTGCGCGGGGACAACCGTTTCTTGAGCCAGTCGGTCGCCGCCGGGAGGGTCGAGGGGGTGTAGGTGTCGAAGGTGACAAGGTAGAGCCTTGCGAAGTCGCGGGCCGCGTCGTCGCTGATCTCCCCGGGCACCGCCAGCTCCTCCTGCGGCAAGACAAGCACGGGCCGACGCTCGAGGGCCTTGACGACGAGAACCATGCCGAGAAGGAGATCGAGCCCGAGCGAGCCGACCAGCGCGGCGAGTATGAGGTCGCGACGCCGGGTCAGCTCATTGAGGGAGAAGAACCGCCGCATGACGCACCTTTCGATGGAGTTCGTAGGGGAGCGCCTCGTCAAGCCGGAAGACGAGGTGCAGGAGGACGATTGCGACGATCAGGGCGGCGATGAAGGCCGCCGCCACCCGTCGTGCGGCGTCCCGGGTCCGCGAGACCTCTTCAAGGACGCGCGAATTACGGGGGGCTCCGGTGGGCCCACCAGGATTTGGCGAGGTCGTCATCTTCTTCTCCGGAAAACGGGGAAAGGCGCGTGACGCAGCGGGGCAGGACCTGGGGGGCTCGGAGCATGCCGGGAAGGCGGTCGGCCAGGCCGTGACGGTAGGCGAGCCCATAAAGGTGGCCCGGGGGCTTGCCCGACTTGAGCCGGATCAGCGCAATCCAAATGCCCAGTCCTGAACCCACCGCGACCACGCCGTCGACGAGGAATAGCAGGGTGATGGCGACAAGTCCGAGGCCGACAAGGTCTTCGGGTTCGAGTCCAAAGACCTGGATGGGACGGTCGAGAGTTCGCGCGCACGGCCGACGGTACTTCGAGGCCGCCATCCTTCACCTCCAAACCGGTGTGCGCCGGCGGGGCCGGAGGCCGCAAGGCTCAGCGATGAATTCCTGCGGCGCTTGGGCGCCGCCGCGCACTCCGGGGCATGGCGCGGATCGGAGGATGGCACATGAAAATCGGATGGCTGGGCGCGGCGGCCCTCGTCGCGGCATTCCTGCTGGCCGGACCGCTGGGGGCGGAGGCCCAAGACGCGGCCAAGGCGATCGACAAGGAATCGACCGGCGTTTTCACGGCGATCCTTCGAATCGTCATTCGCTGGATCTTCCCCCTCGGGGCCGCCTACTGCTTCCTCTACGGCATCGTCGGCAAGGGGGTCAAACGCGGCGAGTGGGACATGGCGGCGATCTGCGCGGTGGCGGCCATCGCGCTTGCGCTCTTCCCCAAGATCCTCGGTTCGGTGTTCGGAGTCGACATGGGGGCGATCCTCAAATGAGAAGGGCTCTCCTCCTCCTGGCGACCGGCGGGGCGCTCACCGCCTGCGTGGCGGCGGCCGTGGGGTGTACCGCCTGCGGCGGTCCTTCGAGCCTCGAACCCCTGGGTATTCTTGTCTACGCCGGTCTCCTCGTCGGAGTCCTAATTCGCGAAGATCACCTCCTCGTCCGCTTCGCGTTCATGTCGATATCGGGAATCCATGTCGGCTTGCTCTGCGCCATGATCTCGCGCGGGACTTTTTGCGGGCTGTGCGCCGTTGTCGCCGCCTGCGCCTTCGCCGCCACGAGTCTCGCGCTCGCGCGCCATCCGCGATCCTGGCCCTCCCTGCCGGTGATCCTGCCGTGGGCGGCCGCCGCGGGGATGCTGGCGGCGCCGCCGCCACCGGTCGAGCCCTCGACCCATACGCGCATCGTGGCCTACACCCGGCCCGACTGTCCCTACTGCGACGAACTTCGCAACCGCGTACTTCCCGAGGCCACGCGCGGCCTCGAGGTGGAAGTCATTTATCGCGATGCGATGGACGCGAACTTTGTCCGTCGTGCGCCGACGCTCCTCCTCACGCGCGGGCGGCGATTCCGCGTCGTGGAAGGCCTTCCCACCGTCGACCGGCTGCGCGGCGAGATCACCGTGCTCGGAGGAAACGGACCATGACACCCCTGATTCTTGCGGCCGCGATCCTGTGCCAGGAACGGCAAGTCCCCTACGAGGAGGGACGCGCCATCGAAGTTCATCCCGCGGTCGCGACGGCCGAGCGGCACGCGACCTGCGTCGTCACGTTCCCCGAAGAATCCATCGAGGCGATGGTCGCGGCGTGGAATGAAGCGGATCTCTCCGTCGAACAGCGAAAGAACCTGCTCTTCCTCAAGCTTCTCCGTCCCGCGAGCGGGGACCTTCATGTCCTCGGCGGCGACGGAGTGCTCTACCGCCTCTCGATCGCTCCCGGGACGGACACCTCGGTTCGAATCGTCCGGGCCTCTCCCCGCGCGGGGGAGGCGCCGCCCTCGCTGGAATTCGTCCGCGCGCTGCGCCTCGGGCGTCTCCCCCCGGACGCCCGGGCGCGGCGCGGCGGCGATGCCGTCCTCTTCCGGATCGGCGCCGCCGAAGTGCGTTGCCGATTCGTGGTCGAGAATGCGCGCTACACCGGCTATGTCCTTGAACTGCGAAATCCAGGAGAGGCCCCGCACCGGATCGATCCATCGAAACTTCGCGGCCCCGGCCTGGTCCTCGTCGCCGCGCGGGAGCACATCGTGCCTCCGAAGAGCTCCACGCTCCTCTACCTCGTATTCGCGAGTGCGCCGTGAGCCGGACCAAATTGTGGATCGCCGCGGGGGGGATCGGACTCGTCCTGCTTCTCGCAGTGGCTTCCACCCGGGAGAGGAAGGCGCCGCAAGCGTCCGAGCCTCGGCGGGAATCGTTCGAGGTCGGGCTGCCGACGGCGCAGGAAGTGCGGGCCATGGTGGGAGCCTACGGACAGCGCGTCGAAGAGACCGAGCGCGGATTGGGAGAATTGCGGGGGGAATTGACGCGTACCCGGTCGGCGCTCGAGGAGGCTCTCAAGGCTTTGATCCAGGAACGGCCCACGCCCAAGGAGGAGCTTCCGCCGGCGTCGCCTCGATTTCGGACTCTCGTGTTCTCCGGAGGTTCGCGGGGAAGGACCGTTCACATTCCGGCGGGCAGCTTCGGCGAGGCCACGCTGCTCACGGGAGTCTTTGCTCCGACGGAAGGCGAACCGCTTCCGGTGCTCCTGCGCCTGGATGCGGCGCTTATCGGCCCTCATCGAACGCGTCTCGTGCTTCCGCAGGCACTCCTAGTCGGCAAGGCGACGGGAGATTCGAACGCCCGACGAGCCACCGTACAGATCGAGACCCTGTCGCTGGCCACATCGTCCGGTCGGGCGCACGAAGCGAAGATGAACGGCTGGCTTGTCGACGACGACGGCTTGCAAGGATTGCGCGGTACCTACGTCTGGCGCGCGGACGAGATCATCGCATTGGCCGCGGCGGCCGGCGGCCTTTCGGCGGGGGCCGATGCGCTCGCCTCCCGCGAAACGACCGCTTCGGTCACTCCACTCGGGGGAGCCACCGCCGTGGTCACCGGCGATCCGGTCCGGATGGCGGAGTATCGCGGGTTGGGGGGCGCCGCCGCGCGGCTCTCCGAGGTCATCGCGGAACGCCTGAAGGAAGTCGTGCCCGCGATCCACGTGGCCAACGGGAAGAAGGTGACGGTCGCCTTCGTGAACGGCGTGACGCTCGATGGGCTCGAACCCGAGGAGGTGCGCAATGCGGCGGGTGCTGATCCTCATCGCGGGCTCGACGCTGATCGCTAGCTGCGATTTCGGCCGGATCCGGGCGGAAGGCCGCCCGGTTTCCGAGGTCTGGGGGACGGCTACCTCGGAGCTGAAAGTCGCGGCGGCTTCATCGCCTCTTCGGGCCGATCGGGAAGTGCCTCTCCTCTCCGCTCCCGAAGTTTTCGCGGTGTACGTTCCTTCGCGGCTCGATCGCGCGCGGGATCTCATGATCGGCGAACACTGGGTCTACTTCCGGCTGCGAGATGGAGAGTGGTTCGCGGAACGCGAAGGGGAACCTGAATTACCCGCCTCGGGCGATGTGAACGCCGACGAGCTCCGGCTTCTGCGCAAGGTCGAGGGGATGAGCGAGGCGGTCACGCCGTGGAAGGAGCCGAAATGACGCCGACCTGGCGTCGAAACCCAGGCGCCTGGAGATCTCATTCATGCCCCAGGTGAGCCCACGGTTGTTCCGGGCACGGGATGATCCGTCTCTCGCCGGCGTGCTGCCCTATCACGCTTCCGACCCGGACGGAAGGATCTCTCTTCTCCGGGACGGGTCGCTGGGAATCGCGTGGCGTCTTTCCGCGCCGGAAACCGAGGTCCTTGCTCCGGAAGCCCTGGGCCAGCTGGCCGGCCGGTTTGACGATCTCTTGCGCCTGCTCCCCATGGGCTCGGCGGCGCAATTTCTCTGGTGGAGCCGCGCGGACGTTCGCGATCGGACACGCCCCTGGCTCGAGGCGACCACACGGACCGGCCTCGCGGCGGACCTCGCGGCTTCGCGGGCCGCCGCGACGGAGTCCTTTTCCTTCCTCTACGAGGGAATTCCCTGCGCCGCCCGGACAATCGAGGTCCTCTTCACGTTGCGGGTGTGGCCCAAGTGGCCTCGAACCGGTTGGCGGGAACGATATTCAGAGGAGAAGAGGCGGCTGCTCGAACGAGCGGAGGCAATCGAGAACCTCCTTCAGCAGGCCGGCGTGGATCGAGACCGGCTGGACGGTTCCGCGCTCGCCGCGCGCGTCCGATTGGAGCTGAATCCCTGCGCACAGGCCCCGCCGCCGGACCGGCCGAATCCTGCACCCCTCGTGTCCACCGCGTTCTCCGTTGAAGAGGGCGTCCTCCACCTGGGCTCGACCCGCCGCCGGATACTCTCCGCGGCGGACCTGCCGCGGGAAACGTGGGCCGGCATGCTTCAGCGCGGACGACCCGCTCCGCTGGACGTCGCGGGGGACGGGATCTTTGTCCTGAACATCGAATGCCGGGATCCGGAATCGGTGCGACGCTTCCTGGCCGCCAAGAAGCGGCTCGCCTTTTGCCAGATGGGCGGCGGGGGCGACGGCCGCGCTGATCTGTCGACGATCAAGTCGGAGGTGGACGGCGTCCTCGCCGAAATGTACGTCGACGGCGCTCGGGCCTACACGGCCCGGCTTCACCTCGTGGTCCGGGAAGGAGCCGCGGCCCCGGCCATCAATGCGTTCGCGCGCGCGGGATTGGACCTCATCCCCGAGGACGCGCTCGCCGGAACGCTGTACCTCCAGACTCTGCCGCTGGCATACGACCCGTCGAACGACCGCCTGCTCAAGCGCGGCCGGACGCTGCTCGGCCCGAATCTCGCGCATCTCTTGCCCCTGTACGGGAGTTTCCGGGGAACACCCCGTCCTGATCTGCTCCTCGTGAATCGCCGGGGCGAGCCGATCACCTTTTCTTTTTTCGACTCGGATGTCGCGCCCCATGGAATCGTCGCCGGCGTATCGGGTTCGGGGAAGAGCGTCTTCGCCAACGCCCTCGTTCTCTCGACCACCCGGCGGGGCGCCCACGTCTTCATCCTCGACCGCGGCAACAGCTACCGCAAACTCTGCGAGCTGCTCGGCGGATCGTATGTCGCGTTCGAACCGACCCGGCCCCGCTCCATCAACCCGTGCGGCCGCGGCCTCGACGAAGGGAAACAGCTCTTCCTCACGGACATCGTCGCCGAGATGTGCACGCAGGGCCAGCGCGAGGTGACCGTGAAGGAACGCGGACTCATCTCGCGGTCCATTCGGAAGGCGTTCCAGGATCCGGATCGCGAGGTGCTGATGTCGGATATCCGGCGAGCCCTCGAGGAAGAGGACGATCCCGCGTCCCGCGAGCTCGCCATCGCGATGGAGATTTTCTGCGGCGACGGTCCGTACGCCGGATTTTTCGACCGGCCCCGGCAGGTGGACTTCGAGCGCTCGCCGGTGGTCTTCGAACTCGGTGAAATCGCCAAGCGGCGCGATGTGGCGAGCGTCCTGCTGATGGCGCTCATCCACAACGTCACCGAATTCTGCGCCGCCCGGCTCTCCACGGAAAAATACCTTCTCGTCGATGAGGCGTGGACGCTCCTCAGGACCGCGACGACCGCGCAGTTCCTCGAAGACGTGTTGAGAACGTACAGAAAGCTGAACGCCGCGGCGATCATGATCACGCAGCAGGTCACGGATTTCGAGGGGCGGACCGGCGAGGCCATCCGCGCCAACGCGCCGAACCGCGTATTCCTCCGTCAGACGAGTGAAACCGTCCAAGTGATGGAGCGGCTTCTCGATCTCACTCCGGAGGAGAAGGACCTGCTCGGATCGCTTACGACGCTGAAGGGCCGATTCAGCGAAATGCTGATCCTGGCCGGGAAAACGCGGGGGGTCGCACGACTCCACCTGGATCCCATGGCCCTTTGGATCGCCTCCAGCGATCCCAAGGACAACGCTCTCCTCGCGGAGAGGACGGCGCGCCACCGCGTACGGGGCGCGCCCGACCCGGCGCGCGCGGCGCTGCAGGAGCTCGCCTTGCGGATGCCCCACGGGGCGGAGGGACCGAATGGGTGACGCGCCCGATCTTCTCGACACGGCGTATGAGTATGCGGGATTCCAAGCCGCGGCTTCATTCCAGGGCGCTCTCTCCGGCCTCGCGGTGCCGCTCCTCTTCGCCCTCGCGGGTGTCGCGTATCGGATCTTCCGCGTGGCCGAGGATGGAGCCGTCCGGCCGCTGGGATTTCACGTGCTCGGAATGCTGGTCGTTGCCTGGCTCGCCTCCCCTCGATCGTCGGAGTCCTCGGCGTTGCCGCACCTTCGGGCTCCCCGGGGGCTTTCCCTGATCGACGCGGCGGCGGACGCGGTGGTTCGACGCGCCGTAGAAGGCGTCAACCGCGATTTCCTGACCCAACCCTTCGAATGGGAGCGGCTCGCGCTCCTCGCGCGCGTCGCCAAGATCCAGGACCCGGAACTTTCCGCCCGGTTGCGCAACTTCTTCGAGGAGTGCACGGGACCGGCCATGGCCCGAGTCGGCCCGCCGCCTTCGGATTCCGCGAGGAGGAATCCCACCGCGGATGATACCGGACTGCCCTACGGCACTTTGGTCGACGCCACCGGAGTCGGCTGCGAATCGATCCGCCGGGACCTCGGGACGGCGCTTCGTCGGGAAGTTGAGAGCCATGGGATTCACAAGGAGACTATGGCCGCGCTCGCCGCCTATTCCGGCAACGCGTCGGGAGACTTGCGCGCCCTATACATCGACAAGCTCGTCCGAAATGCGTGGCTTCGGCCCGAAACTCGGGAAGGAGAGTTCGAATCCACGAGACGGAGCGTGGGCTCTTATCGGTGGTTCGACTTGGACCGCCGCACCGCGCGGTACCCCTTCGATGGCGGGTCCGGAGTGAACACGATCTGGGACATCGTGACCTTTCCCGGAATGGTCGCCAGCGAGCTCGTCACGGGGATTTACGCGGAGACGACACAGTGGTTCAGCGAGGCCACAGAAGCACGCCAGCGACACTACATCGTCACGACGCACGCCCCGCATCTGTACGGATTGGCCATCATGGTCCTCATGGCTCTATTTCCCATCGCGGCGCTGTACGGCCTGCTCCCCGGCAAGTGGACCGCGTTGCTTCAATTCTCGAAGATCTTTTTTTCGATCAAACTCTGGCCGTTCGGTTGGTCGCTCCTGACCGCGTTCACCGAGCGCCGCCCGGGCGCCCTGGCGCTCGCGGACGCCGCGTCCGATGTGGGAGCGCAGGCGGCGCACGCGCTCCGGCTCGGCGAGACTCCCAACTTGTTCATCACGATCACCCTCATGTATCTTCTGATTCCGGCCCTCTCGTTCGCGGTTGTCCAACTCGTCTCCAGCGCCGCGTCGCTTCCGTTCCAGTCCGCCTTCCCCCGGCCCGCCGGCGGAAACGCCGGTGCCGCGGCCGGGCAAGCCGTCGCCGCGCTCGCGGAATGATCTCCCCTTGAATCGGCGGGGCCGGCGGAGCGACAATCGCCCCCCCATGACACGGGTAGGGGTGCTCGCGGCCATACTCTCGGCGGCGGCGTGCGCGCCCTCCCGCGGACTCGACCCGCGCCACGAGATCGGGTTCCTCCTCTCCGACGATCCCGTCCTCCGCGCCGGCGCCTTCGACCGCCTCGTCCGGGAACCCTCCAACATCCTCCCCTCGCTGCGCGCCTCCGTCGCCGAGGGATACGCCCAGGGCTTCCCCGTCGCCGCCGTCCTCGTCGCCCGGGGCGAGGCGGACGAGGTCCCCCTCCACGTCAAGATTCTCCACCTCGCGCTCTTCGAGTGGCCCGACGCCCCCGAGACCGCGATCCTCGAGCCCGTCGTCCGCCACGCCCTCGAGCGCGACCTCGCCCGCGCCGGACGCCCCGCCCTCCGCCTCCTCGCCCGGGCGCTTGAACGCGACGTCGTCTCCGAGCGCCGCGCCCTCGACCTCCTTCGCCTCATGATCGACCTCGCCGCCCCCTCCGGACGCGGAGGGCTCGAGGAATTCGCGCGGCTCCTCGAGTCCGGACGAGCGCTCTCCACCGCCCCCGACGCGCCCCGCGTCTGCGACCTCGCGGGCGCCGCGCTCCTCCACCTCGGCCTCCAGGACGCCCTCCTCGCGGAGGCGACGGAGGCGGGCGACGTCTCCGGCGAGGCCCGCGCCTGGTGGAACGCCTCCGGCGACCTCGACCCGGACCAGTGGCTCCGCGAGAGCGTCGCCCGCGCCGTCGACTTCCTCGGCCGCGCCCCCGATCCCGCCCCCTGGATCGAGTACCTCGGCCTCCTCCTCGGCCGCCCGCTCGGGTCGGAGCGCGAGGCGCGCGCCCTCTGGAGCGCGTGGAGAAACCTGGGGCCGTCGGAGTGGGTCCGCGAGGGGCTCCTCCTCCCCGCGGCGACCCGCGAGCGGCCCGCCTGGCTCATCCGGCTCCTGCGCGACGCCCCGACGGACCGGTTCCGCGCGTGGACCGCGAACCGCCTCCTCGAAATGGAATTTGGCGTGCGGCTGCAACCCACTCCGCGGCTCTGCCGGCTCACGGATCTCGTCCATCTCCGGGCGGAGTGGACTCCCGATCCGCGGCTCGGCCTCCGCTGGGAGCGATGGAGCGACAGCCGATCGCTCCGCATGGCCGCGTGGCGCGTCGGGCGCGCCGCGAACAGCGACCGGGGCGGACTCCTCTGGTCCGCCGAGCGCTTTTTCCACGCCACCGAGGACGCGATGATCGGCGGCTCCTGGCCCGGCGAGTCCGGCGAAAGAGAAATTCTCCACCTCCAGGCGCGCCGGATGGGGACGGCGCTCCTCGAGTCGGCGTACGTCGGCCCGCGCGGGAGAACGGAGGAACGGCCCGTCGACGCGGGAGAGCCCATCATCCTCTTCGCGCCCGGCTCGGCGGCGTGCACCGTGGTGCGCATCGAGGAGCCCGGCCGCGCCGCGCCCCTGCCCGGCGCCCGCGACGGAGAGGCGGCCTCGTTCCTCCGGTGGGGACTCGTTCACAGCCCGGCCCCGAAATGCGGTCCGATCGCGCGCGCGCTGGCGTACCTCCAGGACCGGATGGCGGTGGGGTTGATCGAGGCTCGGGTGCGGAAGCTGCAGGAGGAGGCCGCGCCCCATCGGGAGGCGCTCCTCGCCCTCGCGGAGGCGCTGGCGCTCCTGGACGCGCCGTCGGGACTCGACCTCGCGGAATCGATCGGGGCGGAACCGAAACTGACGGATGCGGAGCGGGCAACGCTGGATCGGTCCGCGCGCGACCCGCGGATCCGGGCCTGGCTCGCCGTCGGTCGCTAGCCTAGAACGACAGGCCCACCTCGAAGAAAATCCCCTTCATTTCGACGTTGGCGTCCACGTCCTCGCCGTTCTCGTACTTCACCTCGAAGTGGAAGATGCGGTACCCGATGCCCGCGTAGAAGGTGCTGATCTTCGCGTCGATCGCGACCGTGGCGTCGTAGAACATCCCCGTCAGTCCCTGCCCGATGCTCCCCGGGACCTTGAGGCCATGGACCTGGGCCTCGAGGGTGAGGAACGACGCGAGGCCGGTGCGGACGTACGCGCCGACGACGGGGACCGGGGCCCGGATGTTCACGTCCTGGTGGTTGCCGAAGTCGTCGTCCACCGTCGTTTCGATCTGGAAGTACTTGAGGCCCGCGAGGCCGCCCGCCCCGACGCTGGCCCCCATGATGCCGGGCGTGCTCGCCCCGACCTGCCAGAGCAGGGTGTAGGACTTGAAATCGAGCATCGTGTGGATCTCGCTGCTCGCGGTGTACGTCGTGCCGGCGTACGTGATGTCGCTCGAGAGGACCCGGGATCCGGTGTAATCGCCCGTGAGGTACTGGAAGTTGAACTTGCCGAGGAGGGGGAGGCCCAGCGTGGCCTGGAACTCGTCGAAGTCCTCCTTGTCGTCGAGGCCGAGCGTGGAATCGACGTCGAGGTTGCTTCCGCCGACGCCGTTGTCGTCCACCCGGATGTCGCCGGTGATCTCCGCCTGCCAGCGGCGGGCCTTGGCGGAGAGCATGCCATCCTGGGCGGCCGCCTCCGCGGTCCACAGCGCCGCGCACAGGAGCCCGACGGCCGCGGAAACGTACTTCATCTCTGGCCCTCCGTTGGAGATCGACGCCCGTCCGTCACAATGGAATTCCGATTATATCCTCCCGCCGCCTCGACGGAGGGACATTCGGATCACCGCTCGCGCGCGTAGATCGTCAATATCAGGACGCCGATCGCGGTCGAGAATACCCGGCCTCCCTCGCGGCCGATGTAGCTCGTTTCGGGTTCCCAGGACCCGGCGCGATGGGTCTCCCGGATCTGCCGGTCGATGAGGAGTTCCCGGAGCGCGGTGTTCCAGGTGAGCCAGTCCGCGCCGCCCCGACGGAACATCGCCTCGGTCCCGTAGTACCACCCCGCCATGTTCTGCTCGAGGCTGAAGGGGATCTCTTTCCTCAGCGACTTCTCCTGCGCCGCAGCATATTTCGACCAGTCCGGAATCGCCGCGAGGACCTTGGCGACGGAGTGGCGCGCCACGTCCGGATTCTCGTCCCCCAGCCAGTTCCGGCAGGCGAAGCCGAGCCCCGCCAGCCCGGAACCGCGACGGCCCGACCCGGGATCGCGCTCGGCGTACAGGACCTCGCCCGTCGCCGCGTCGGTGCGCCGGAGAAAGAAGTCCCGGGCCCGCGATTTCATGTCGGCGGAGATGCGCAGGCCCGCTTCCTGCCCCGCGCGCAGGGCGAGGACCACCCACCCCGTGATCGAGGCGTCGTTGCGGTCCGGGACCTTGTCGTCGCGCCGGTAGGTCCATCCGCCGTCGGGAAACTGGGTCTTCTCCAGATAATCGAGTCCCCTCTGGGCGGCCCCGCGGAACCGCTCGTCTCCCGAGAGCCCCGCGGCCTCGCAGAGCGCCCGCGTCGCGACGGCCTGGTTGTAGAAATTGATCTCGCCGCCGGTGACGCGGATCCCGCCGTCGGCGTCCTGGTGCAGGACGAGCCACGCGAGTCCGCGCGAGACGTACTTCGCGTAGAGGCCCTCGGACGGACCGTATCTCGCGCCGAGGAAGGCGAGGAGGGCGAGGCCCGTGACGCCGGGAGTGTAGGCAGGGTCGCCGGAAGCGGAACTCGACTTACAGGAGTCTCCATTGGGACAGAGGCGCTCGAAATGCAAGGCCTCCCACTCTCCCGTGTCGGCCTGGTGGCGCGCGAGCCAGTCGAGCGCCCGAGACACCGCCGACTCGGAATTGTCGGTGCCCCCGTTCTGCCGAATCCGGTTGATGCGGACTTCGAGCGGCGTCAGGCCCGGGGGCGGCGGCGGAGGCGGGGGCGGCGGCGGTGAAGGATCAACCGGGGGCGGCGCGGGAAGATCGGGCGACGTCGGAGGATGGGGAGCGACGGCAGGAACCTCCGGAGGCGCGGGAGTCGGAGGCGGCACGCGCGAGACGGGACCCACGGGCGGCGGCGCCGGGGGCGCGTCGGAGTGGCGGACGACGATGATGAGAGCCAGCGCGATGGCGCCGATCGAGACGACCAGCAGCGGAACGGAGACGGTCACTTTCTTCTGGACGAGCCGTTCCAGCGCCGTCGGAATCGGCTCCGGGATCGGAACGGGCTCGGAAGCGGGCGCTTCCCAGGGAGGCGATTCCCCCGCGACCGGCGGCGGCGGTGGAGGCATCGCGGGGGGCGGCGGGGGCAGGGGAAGGGGCGGAGGCGGAGGACTCGCCGGGGCCTCGCCGATGCCGAGCCGGTCGTACAGCCGGCGAAGATTGTCCTCGTTCACGATTGCCCTCGCCGCCGGCGATTATACGGGACCCGGGGGCGGGGCGGTGCTTTCCCTCGCCCGGAGCCTCTCGATGTCCCGCCCGGCGAACCGCGCGGCGACGAGGCAGCAGAGTCCGGCCAGGACGAGGGAGAACGAGAACCAGGTGAACGCCTTCAGGCGGCCGTAGGCGTCGCTCACCATCCCGAAGAGCGGCGGGTTGAACGTGTCCCCGAACAAATGGAGGATGAAGATGGCGAGCGCCCACGCGGCGCCGCGCTGGTCGGGGTGGGTCACGCTGGCGATCTGGGCATTGACCACCGGCATGCAGAGGAACAGGCAGAAGCTCCCCGCCGTCAGGGCGGAGAACGAGACCCATCGCTCGGAGGCATGGAAGCCGTAGAGCAGGAGCGGGAGCGCCGCCAGGTAGGAAATCCCCGCGAGGAGGGCGTATCCTCCCCGGACGCGTTTCGCGAGCCAGTCGCCGAGCGCGCCGCCCACCATGTTGCCGAGGGCGCCCGAGACGAGGGCCATCACCCCGAAGGAGATCTTCGCCTCCTCGGCGCCCATGCCCCGGACCTGGGTGAAGAACTTGATCCCGAAGTGGATGATGCAGACGAGGATGAGCATCGCGAAGGCCTGTCCGAAGATGACGAAGAGGAGCGTGGGGGTCCGGAGCAGCTCCAGGTAGGCCCCGATGCCGGCCTTCGCCGCCTTGCGGGGCTCCTCGCCGCCGCGGGGGGGATCGACGAGGAGGAGGAGGAGCGCGGCGATGAGAAACCCCGGCGCCCCCGCGATGTAGAAGAGCTCCCTCCAGTCGAGAACCTTCCCGAGGGCGCCCGCCAT
>Ga0075433_10000063_pt1 | contig 46869 bp, 39 predicted proteins | sample RhiMethybrSRZTD2_FD_75299 | JGI IMG/M metagenome (GOLD analysis project Ga0075433, IMG submission 75299) | Populus rhizosphere microbial communities from Tennessee, USA - Rhizosphere MetaG P. TD hybrid SRZTD2 | ecosystem: Host-associated > Plants > Roots > Rhizosphere > Soil | place: USA... | reverse complement strand
CGGGACCTGGCCGGGCGGCCGCTCCTGAACCGCGTCGATCTCACGCGAGGATACTGAGGCATGTCGAAGCCGCTGGTCGGAATCTGTCCGAACTTCAAGGAAGTGGGGGGCCGGAACGGGTACTTCCTCCATCCGAACTACGCGGCGATCGTCTCGGGCAGCGGAGCCATCCCGGTCCTCCTGCCGCTCGTGGGAAATCGCCAGGAAGCGCGCGAGGTGCTGGAGCGGGTGGAGGGGCTGATGCTGACCGGCGGCGCGGACATCGATCCCGGCCACTACGGGCAGGCGGCCCGGCACCCGGACATGATCGCGCCCCGCGAGCGGACCGAATCCGACTTCGCGTACGCGCGCGAGGCCAAGGACCGCGGCATGCCCGTTCTGGGGATCTGCCTGGGCGCGCAGAGCCTGAACGTGGCGTTCGGGGGCAGCCTCCTGCAGCACATCCCCGATGACGTCCCGGGGGCTCTGGAGCACCGGGACGGGGCCGAGCACTCGATCCGGATCGAGCCGGGGACGGTGCTCGCGCGCGCGCTCGGCGTGGAGTCGGCCACGGTGAATTCCTATCACCATCAGGGCATCGGAGACGTGGCGCCGGGGTTCCGAATCTCCGCGCGGAGCCATCCGGACGGTCTCGTCGAGGCCATCGAGCGCGCGGACCATCCGTTCTTCCTCGGCGTGCACTGGCACCCCGAGCGGCTCGAAGCCTCCGATACCACGCGCCGGCTCCTGCGGGCGTTCGTGGACGCGACCCGGGGCGTGCGCTCGGCGGTCTAGCTTTCCCTACCAGTCGAACTTCTTCCGGATCGCCCGGATCTGGCTCAGGTGGTTCAGGTCGTGCCCCGCGATCAGCTGGACCGTCTGGAGCACGGTTTCCCGTCCCCGCTCCGAGTGCATCCCATACCGCCGCGCCCACGCGCGGCGCGGCACCTGCGCCAGCATCTCGAGGTTCGACTCGCGCGCCACCCGGATCTGCGCGAGCAGTCGCCTCGCGTTCCCGCGACGGTGCCGAAGGTGATCCACCCACCGCGCCTGGTCGTAGCCCTGGATGGGCGATCCGGATTCCGCGAGGGCCATCCGGTAGCGGTATCCGTACACGACCTCGGTGTCGTTCAGGTGGCCCAGGATCTCGATGATGCTCCACTTCCCCGGCGCGGGCCGGCGGCGCATCTGGCTCGCACTCAGCCTCGCCACGGCTCGCGCGAACTTGGCGGGCGCCGCCTTCATCAGCGCGATCGGCTCGCGTCCGGCGCGGAAGCCCTCGGTCTTCCGGATGTAGGCTCGCATCGCGGGCGTCACGGCGGTTCGCTTCGCGCGTCGCTTGCTTGGGAATCGTTTCACAAGACTCTCCTTCTTTTGGTAGGATTCCGGCTTCCGTCCGTCCTCGAGAAGCATCGTAATCGATTCGATCGGGTCCATTCCAGGAGCCGCGAAGGGTGAAGATCGGAGTCGCGAAGGAGATCGGCCCGAACGAGCGCCGCGTGGCGGTCACGCCCGATTCCGTGCGCCAGATCCAGGCGGCGGGGCACGAGGTGCTGGTGGAGACCGGCGCCGGCGCCCACGCCTACCTCGAGGATCGCGCGTACGAGGATGCCGGCGCCGTCATCGTGCCGGGCCCCCGGGAGCTCTGGCCCCGGTCCGACGCGGTGCTCAAGATCCAGCCGCCCCTCCTCGACACGGCCCTCGGGTCGCACGAGGCCGATCTCCTGAACGAGGGGGCGACCCTGATCTGCATGCTCCGTCCCCTGAGCCACGTGGACGTCGTGCGGATGCTCGCCACACGGCGCGTCGTGAGCTTCAGCATGGACATGATGCCGCGCTCGACGCGGGCGCAGCGCATGGACGCCCTTTCTTCCATGAGCACGGTCGCGGGCTACAAGGCGGTCCTGATGGCCGCGGACACCCTTCCCCGTTTCTTCCCCATGCTCGTCACGGCCGCGGGTACCCTCCCGCCGTCGCGCGTCCTGATCGTGGGCGCGGGCGTCGCGGGCCTCCAGGCCATCGCCACGGCACGCCGTCTGGGCGCCGTGGTCGAGGCGTACGACGTGCGACCCGCCGTGCGGGAAGAGGTGGAGAGCCTGGGCGCGACCTTCGTCGGTCCGAAACTCGAGGAAAGCGAAGCGCAGGACGCGCAGGGATACGCCAAGCCGCTTTCCGCCGAGGCGCAGAAAGAAGGGATGCGGATCCTCCACGAGCGGGCCACGCACGCCGACGTCCTCATTACCACCGCGCGCGTTCCGGGCCTGCCGGCGCCGCGCCTCATCCCCGCCGACGTCGTGGCACGGATGAAACCGGGCTCCGTGATCGTGGACCTGGCCGCGGACATGGGCGGGAATTGCGAGCTGACCCAGCCCGGCGGGACGGTGGTTCGCCATGACGTGACGATTCACGGCCCTGTCCGACTCGCCAGCACGGTGCCGATTCACGCGACGCAGATGTACTCGCGGAACATCACGGCGTTCCTCCTCCACCTTACGAAGGAGGGGAAGCTTCACTTCGACTGGTCGGACGAGATCACGAGCGCGACCTGCGTGACGCGCGACGGCGAGATCGTCCACGCCGCGACGCGGCAGCGCGCGGAAGGCGCCGCGGCCGCGGCCGCCGGATAAGGAGCCCTCGTGCTCGAGCAGCTGCTCACCGACCTCACGATCTTCATCCTCGCGATCTTCGTCGGCTACGAGATCATCTCCAAGGTACCGGTCATCCTCCACACGCCCCTCATGTCGGGCACGAACGCGATCCATGGGATCGTGCTCGTCGGGGCCATGCTCGTCGCGGGGACGCCGGAGGGGCCGTTCGTGACCGCGCTGGGTTTCCTGGCGGTCGTGCTCGGCGCGATCAACGTCGTGGGCGGGTTCCTGGTCACCGACCGCATGCTCCAGATGTTCGCCGGCAAGCCTCGGGACACGCGCGGCTCGTGAGCTTCCCGCACCTCTCGGCGAATCTGGTCCGCGCCGCCTATCTCGTCGCGTCGGTCCTCTTCATCATCGGCATCAAGCGGCTCAGCTCCCCGAAGTCGGCGCGCCAGGGCAACACGCTCGCCTCGGTGGGGATGCTCCTCGCGATCGTGGTCACGCTCCTCGACCGCCAGATCGTGAGCTACGGCACCATCCTGGCGGGGATCCTGGTCGGGGGCTTGATCGGCGCCGTCGCGGCCAGGCGCGTCGCCATGACCGCGATGCCGCAGATGGTCGCCCTCTTCAACGGCTCGGGGGGCGGCGCCGCGGCCATCGTCTCGAGCCTCGAGTACCTGGCCTTCGCTCGCGCGGGACTCCCGGTCCCTCCCGTCGCCCAAGTGACGATCCTCCTGGGCGCCCTGATCGGCGCGATCTCCTTCACGGGCAGCATCGTCGCGTTCGGGAAGCTCCAGGGGCTCGTGACCGAGCGCGCGGTGACCTATCCGCTGCAGAAGCCGATCAATCTCCTTCTCTTCATGGGGATCCTCGCGGTGTCGGGCTGGCTCGTCGCCCAGGGATCCCCGAGCCCCATGGTCTACGCCTGGTTCGCGGGGGCCTCGCTCCTCTTCGGGATTCTCTTCGTGATCCCGATCGGGGGCGGCGACATGCCGGTGGTGATCTCGCTCCTCAACTCCTTCACCGGTCTCGCCACCGCCGCGACCGGGTTCTCGCTCCACAACTACGTGCTGATCATCAGCGGCACCCTGGTCGGCGCTTCGGGAACGCTCCTGACCTACCTCATGTGCCGCGCCATGAACCGACCGATCACCAACGTGCTCTTCGGGGCGTTCGGCGCGACCGCGAAGGTGGCCGGGCCGGCGGGAGCGGCCGCGGGCGCGGCGGGGCTCGCCGGGAAGGCGGTGCGGGACGTCTCGATCGAGGACGCGGCCACGATGCTCGCCTACGCGCGCAAGGTCATCATCATACCGGGCTACGGGCTGGCGGTCGCCCAGGCCCAGCACGGGGTCCGCGAGCTCGCGGACCTGCTGAAATCCCGGGGCGTCGAGGTGAAGTACGCGATCCATCCCGTCGCGGGCCGGATGCCCGGGCACATGAACGTGCTCCTGGCGGAGGCGAACGTTCCGTATACCGAGCTCTACGACCTGGACGCCATCAACCCCGAGTTCGACAGCGCCGACGTGGCCCTCGTGATCGGCGCGAACGACGTGGTGAATCCGGCGGCGCGGAACGACACCGGAAGCCCGATCTACGGCATGCCCATCCTGGACGCGGACAAGGCCCAGCACGTCATCATCTCGAAGCGGAGCATGAAGCCGGGATTCGCCGGGATCGAGAACGAGCTCTTCTACGATCCCAAGGCGATGATGCTCTTCGGGGACGCGAAGGACTCCGTGGCCAAGCTGATCCAGGCGGTGAAGGCGCTCTAGACCCGGGCCCGCCGGAGTCTCAGCGCGTTCCCGATCACGGACACCGAGCTGAAGCTCATCGCGGCGGCCGCGAGGATCGGGGAGAGAAGGAGCCCGAAGGCTGGATAGAGCGCGCCGGCGGCGATGGGAACTCCGAGGGCGTTGTAGGCGAAGGCGAAGAAGAGATTCTGCCGGATGTTCGCCATGGCGCTGCGCGAGAGCCTCCGGGCCCGAGCGATGCCGCGCAGATCCCCCCTCACCAGAGTCACCGCCGCGCTCTCCATGGCCACGTCGGTCCCCGTCCCCATCGCGATTCCGACCTGGGCCTGGGCGAGCGCGGGGGCGTCGTTGATCCCATCCCCGGCCATCGCGACGAACTTCCCTTCCGACTGGAGCCTCTTCACGACCTCGACCTTCTGGTCCGGGAGGACCTCCGCGATCACGTCGTCGATGCCAAGCCTGCGCGCGACCGCCTCCGCGGTGGAGCGGTGATCTCCGGTGAGCATGACGATGCGGACGTTCTCTTCGCGGAGCGCGCGGACCGCGTCGGCGCTGCTCGACCGGATCGGATCGGCGACGCCGAGCACGCCCGCGACCCGATCCTCGAGGATCAGGAAGACCGCCGTCTGGCCTTCGCCGCGGAGCGCTTCGGCCTTCGCGGCCCACGGTCCCGGGTCGATCCGGAGCTCCTCCAGCAGGGCCTTGTTCCCGAGCGCCGCGTCCCGGCCCTCGACCTTCCCCCGCACTCCTTTGCCCGTCAGGCTGGCGAACCCCTCGACGCGTGCGGGCGTTGCTCCACGCGCTTCCGCTCCCTGCACGACGGCGGCCGCGAGGGGATGTTCGCTCGAGCGCTCCAGTCCAGCCGCGACCGAGAGCAGGGCGCGCTCGTCGAATCCTTCTCCCACGAGGACGGACTGGAGCCGGGGCTTCCCCTCCGTCAGTGTGCCGGTCTTGTCCACGACCAGCGTGTCCACCTGTCGCATCGTCTCGATCGCCTCGGCGTTCCGGAAGAGGACACCGAGGCCCGCCGCCTTGCCGGTCGCCACCATGATCGTCATCGGGGTCGCGAGGCCCAGCGCGCAGGGACAGGCGATGATCAGAACCGCCACCGCGTTGACCAGGGCGTGCGCGAGCCTCGGCTCGGGACCGACGAGGCTCCAGACGACGAAGGTGATCGCCGCGACGGCCACGACGATCGGGACGAAATACCCCGACACGATGTCCGCAAGACGCTGGATGGGGGCGCGGCTTCGCTGCGCTTCGGCCACCATGGCCACGATGCGCGCGAGGAGCGTGTCGGCTCCCACCTTCTCGGCGCGGATCACGAGCGTGCCCGTGCCGTTCACGGTCGCGCCCACGACCTTGTCGCCGGCGCTCTTCCCGACCGGGATCGGCTCTCCGCTGACCATGGATTCGTCGACCGAGCTTCGGCCCTCGAGGACGACGCTGTCGGTCGGGATTCTTTCGCCCGGACGCACCCTGAGGAGGTCCCCCGGGCGGACATCTTCGAGCGGGATGTCGGCCTCCTTCCCTCCGTCCGCGAGCCGCCGCGCCGTCAGGGGCGCGAGGTCCAGGAGCTTTCGGATGGCCTGGCCGGTCCGGTCGCGCGCCCGGAGCTCGAGCACCTGCCCCAGGAGCACCAGGGTGACGATGGCCGCGGCCGCTTCGAAGTAGACGCCGACCTCCCCGGCGCTGTCGCGGAATCCGGCCGGGAAGATCTCCGGGAGAAGCGCCGCGATCAGGCTGTAGGCGTAGGCCGTGAAGACGCCCAGCCCGATCAAGGTGAACATGTTGAGGCTTCGATTCCGCACCGAAGCGACTGCCCGCTCGTAGAAAGGCCAGGCGCCCCAGACGCAGACCGGGGTCGCGAGCGCGAGCTCCAGAAGGGTGCGCGCGCGCATCGGGAGCAGGCGGGCCATGGGGTCGCCGGGAATCAGATGCGCCATCGCGAGGACGATCAGAGGGGCGGTGAGGGCCGTCGAAGCCCGGAATCGCCGCGACATGTCGCGCAGCTCGGGGTTCTCTTCTCCGGTCGCGATCCGAGGCTCGAGGGCCATGCCGCAGATCGGACAGCTCCCCGGCCGGTCCCGAACGATCTGTGGGTGCATGGGGCACGTGTAGAGCGTGGCGCCCTGCCTCCTCAACCCGGGCTTGTCCATCTCGAGGGTCGTCATCCGGTCATCGCAGCTCGGCATGGGTGAACACCATGAAGGACGCCGGATCCGGTCCGTACACGTCTCGGATCGTGGCGGGCACCGAGGAGATGCTTCCGAGCGCGCCGAGCCCGATGGATCCATGCGGGCAGCGCACGAAGTCCCACCGGTAGCCCGCGAGCATCGATCCTACGCCGTAGATCTGGCCCTGATGCGGATCCCCCTCCGGAAAGAGCTCGTCCTTCTTCGCCCGTTCCAGGCGCGCGAACACCGTGTGCTTGCCCCTCAGCTGCACCGCGGACTCCGCCGTCCAGGCGTCGAGGGTCGCCCCGGGGCGATTCCGGTTCTGGCCCCACGCCATCGTGGTTTCCCAGTGCCCCGTCCGCCAGGCTCGGGCGTAGATCGCCGACGCCGTCGTGCGATCCACGTCGGTCCCGGGCTCCAGCTGCTCGGGGCTCTTCAGCCGGCCACGGCTGATTTGAAGCGCCCAGGCCCCGGATGGATTCCAGGAGAGGCGGAAGGCATGAGAATCGAGCTTGGGGGATTCGATGTCGAACCGGTTCTGATCGGGCTCCCGGCCACGGAAGGCGGACGCTTCCAGCTTCACCCGGTCGAGAACCGCCCCGGCGGTCACGACCCCGAACGTGATGTGCGAGGAGTCGAGCCAGTGGTGGGTCACCGGGGCCTGGGGAATCGCCATCGCCGAGAACCGATGCATGAAGGCGGGAGGCCCGAGCGCGGGCTCGCCGGGAAGCCCGCCGTACAAGAACAGAGACCGCTTCCCCCTCGAGATGCTGTACGCGCCCGCAAGCTCCATGAAGAGATCGTGAGGGTGTTGCCGATCGATCAAATGCGTTCTTCCGTTCGCGGTTTCCCCCGTCTGGAGGAGCAGAGGGTAGCCGGTCTTGTCGATCGTGACCGGCTCCGCGGAGATCATCGCCCGCAGCCCCAGGTGTCCCGGACCGAGATCGCGCTGTGCCATCCCCATGAGCATGTTGCCGCTGAAGAGCCTCTCGTCGCCTCGGTTTCCCCCCTGGTGGTCGTAGGCCACATCGGCCATCCCATGCAGCATGAGCGCCCACGAGCCGCGCATCGAGTGGAGGCCACGGTGCGGGGCCAGGTCGGGCTGCCACGAAGTCCCCGAGGCCTCGCGCGTCATGGGGTACGGCCCGTACATTCCGCGGATCGCCATGGGCTCATGCCTGTGCATGCCTTCATGCATCTGCACGCTTCCGTACATGTGCGCTCCCTCATGCGTCCGCTGGGCCGTGGAATCCGCGGGCATCGTCATGGGGTGATGCTGTGCGTGGGCGGGCGTGGCCAGACCAAGGCTGAAGATGGCCGCGACTCGAATCCACAGAGTTCCAGAACGGAGCATCGCGCCCCTCCGAGAATGCGAGCTTACTGCACCACCACCTTGCCCGAGAGCATGTCCATGCCACATTTGTAGGCGATCTCGCGCTTCGGCGAGGCGGGCAGCGAGATCTCCACGGCCTGGTTCAGGGGAAGGGGCTTCCGGATGTTCTGCTCCGGGAACACGATCTCCTTCGCGCAGGTGGCGTCGGTCTTCCGGGTCACGACGAGCGTGACCGGCTTGCCCGCGGGCACCGTCACGGTCGCGGGGGTGAAACCGGTCTCCGTCACGGCCACGTCGAAACGCGCCGGTCCTCCCATGTCCTGTTTGGCCCGATTCGCGCAACCCGCTCCCGCCACCAGGAGTCCCGCCAGGATCATTCTCGTCAGCATCTGTCTCCTCCGTCTTGCGCTCTCTCGGGCAGGTTTCGGCCCTTCCACCACGCGAAGATCGCGGGATAGACGACCAGCTCCAAAACAAAAGACGTGACCACGCCGCCCACCATGGGCGCGGCGATTCGCTTCATGACGTCGGCGCCGCTTCCCTGACCGAGCAGGATGGGCAGGAGCCCGAACAGGATCGCGCACACCGTCATCATCTTCGGCCGGATGCGGTGCGCCGCGCCCTCCACGATCGCATCCGTCAGATCCGACCGGTCGCGAAGGATGCCACGCGCCCGGCGGTCCTGATACGACAGCTTCAGGTAGAGAAGCATCACGACTCCGGTTTCCGCGTCAAGCCCGGCGAGCGCGATCATTCCGACCCAGACCGCCACGCTCAGGTGATAGCCGAGGAGCCAGAGGAGCCACACCGCGCCCACCAGCGAGAACGGCACCGCCAGCATCACGATGCCGGCCTCGGTGACCGAGCGCGTGCTGAAGTACAGGAGCCCGAACACGAGAAGGAGCGTGACCGGCACGACGAACGTAAGACGCGCCTTCGCGCGCTCGTAGTACTTGAACTGCCCCGTCCAGTCGATGCGGTATCCGGGAGGGAGGGCGACCGCGGCCGTCACGGCGCGCTTGGCGTCCGACACGTAGTCCGCGAGCGCACGACCCGCGACGTCCACCGAGACGAGACCCACCAGCTGGCCGTCTTCCTCCTGGATCATCGGGGGCCCGGTGCGGAACTCGAGGGTTGCCACCTGAGCCAGCGGCACGGGCGTGCCCGACGGGGTCGGCACGAGCACGCGCTTCAACGCCTCCGGGTCCTCCCGGAATTGCCGCGCGTAGCGCAGGCTGATCGCGTATCGCTCGCGCCCCTCGACGGTCTGGGACACCGGAAGCCCCCCGATCGCGGACTCGATGACGTCCTGGATCTGGCCCACGGTGAGGCCGTATCGCGCCGCCTCGGCCCGGTTGATGTCGAAGTCCAGGAAATAGCCCCCGGTGAGGCGGTCGGCGAAGGCGCTTCGCGTCCCCCGCACGTCCCGCAGCGCGTCCTCGATCCGGATTCCCACGTTCTCGATGGTCGCCAGGTCGGGCCCGTACACCTTCACCCCGACCGCGCTTCGAACTCCGGTGGCGAGCATCTCGTTCCGGGTCTGGATCGGCATCCACCAGATGTTGGGCATTCCGGGGAAGCGCATCCGATCGTTCATGTCCGCGATCAGGCCCTCCCACGTCATGCCCGTTCGCCACTGCGACTCGGGCTTCAGCGTGACCACGGTCTCCGTCATGGACAGCGGCGCCGGATCGGTCGCCGAGCGCGCGCGCCCCATCTTGCCGAACACGGTGGCGACCTCGGGAACCGCCCTCAGCTTGCGGTCCATCTGCTGGAGGACCGAGACCGCCTCGGTCTCCGAGATCCCCGGCGGGGCGGTCGGCATGTAGAGGATCGTCCCCTCGTTCAGCGGAGGCATGAATTCGCTCCCCAACCGGAGGAAGACCGGAACCGCGGAGAGCAGGAGGAGCACCGCGACGAGGACCACCCAGCGACGACGCCGCACGGCGAACCGGACGACGGGCGCGTAGGACCCGATCATCCGGCGCGAGATGGGGTGGTCGTGCTCGGGGCGGATCCTGCCGCGGACGAGCCAGGCCGCGAGCGCGGGCGTCAGCGTGACGGCGAGGAGCGCCGCGAAGGCCATCGAGTACGTCTTGGTGAAGGCGAGCGGCCTGAAGAGGCGGCCCTCCGTCGCCTGGAGGGTGAAGATGGGCAGGAACGAAACGGTGATCACCACCAGGGCGAAGAAGACAGGCCGCCCGACCTCCTGGAGCGCCTGGAGAATCGCCTCCTCGCGCCGCTCCCGCCGCCCGCCGGCTTCCCACGCCTCGAGCTTCTTGTGGACGTTCTCCACCATGATGATCGAGGCGTCCACCATCGCGCCGATCGCGACCGCGATGCCGCCCAAGGACATGATGTTCGCGGTGAGGCCCTGGCCGGCCATGGGCAGGAAGGCGAGCAGGACGGCGATCGGGAGCGTCACGATCGGGATCAGCGCGCTCCGGAAGTGGTAGAGAAAGAGCACGATCACGAGACTGACGATGAGCATTTCTTGAAGGAGCTCGTGCCCGAGGGTGCGCACCGCGCGGTGGATCAGCTCGGAGCGATCGTACGTGACGACGAGCTTCATCCCCGGCGGGAAGGACCGCTTCACCTCCTCGAGCCGTTTCTTGATCCCGTCGATCACATGGAGCGCGTTCTGCTTCTGCCGCATGATCACGATCCCGCCGACCACCTCCCCCTCGCCGTTCAGCTCGGCGATCCCTCGTCGCTGCTCCGGACCCAGATGGACCACCCCCAGGCTGCGCACCGTGACCGGTACCCCGTCCGGTCCCAGCTTGACCGGAACCGACTCGAGGTCGCTCAGGGAGCGGACGTAGCCCCGTCCCCGGACGAAGTGCTCGTGCTCGGCGATCTCGAGCACGCTTCCGCCGACTTCGTTGTTGGAGCGGCGAATCGCGTCCGCCACGTCCTGGATCGAGACCTTGTAGGTCTCGAGGCGGTCGGGATCCAGATCCACCTGGTACTGCTTCACGAAGCCGCCCACCGAGGCGACCTCCGATACGCCGTCCACGCTCTGGAGCCAGTAGCGCAGGTACCAATCCTGGAAGGAGCGTATCTGCGAGAGGTCGTTGCGGCCGGTCGTGTCGACGAGGGCGTATTCGAAAACCCAGCCCACGCTGGTCGCGTCGGGCCCGAGCTTGGGGGTCACGCCTTCCGGCAGACCACCCTGGATGGACGAGAGGTACTCGAGCACGCGGCTCCTGGCCCAATAGAGATCGACCCCGTCCTTGAAGACCACGTACACGAAGGAGTCCCCGATCATGCTGAGACCGCGCACGTACTGGACTCCCGGCACGGCGCGCAGCGCGGTGACGATGGGATACGTGATCTGATCCTCGACGATGTCGGGACTCCGCCCCATCCACTCGGTCGAGACGATCACCTGGGTGTCCGAGAGATCGGGGATCGCGTCGAGGGGCGTCCGCTGCGCGGCGCGAAGGCCGAACCCCGCGGCGACGAGGACGCCCACCACGGTCAGGACGGGGTTCCGGGCGCACCAGGCGATCAACCGCCGAATCATCGTCCGACTACCATTTCTGCGCCGCGGACTTGATCCGGCTCTCCGCCGCGATCAGGAAGTTGCCCGAAGTCACGACGATCTCCCCCGCCCGGAGCCCGCTCACGACCTCATAGTCGTCGCCCGCCTTCGCGCCGAGCGTCACGACTCGAGGCGCGAAACGCCCGTCCCCGAGGTCCACGAAGACCAGGCGGCGGTCTCCGGCATAGAGCACGGCGCTCTCCGGCACGGCGAGACGATTCCCGAGGGATGCGCTCAGCACCACGTCCACGAACATGTCCGGCCTGAGATCGCCGCGCGCGTTGGGAACGACCACGCGGACCTGGGCGGTCCGCGTCTCCGGGTTCAGGTACGGATCGATGGTCGAGACCTTGCCGGCGCGGGAGTGCTCCGGAAGGAAGGGAGAGAGGATCGTCGCGGTCATGCCGGTCCGCACGAACGGGAGCTCGTAGGGATACACGCTGGCCACCACCCAGACGGGATGGATCGGCGCGATCTTGTAGAGCGCTTGACCGGCAATGAACGCGCTCCCCTGGACGATGCTCTTCTCGAGCACGACGCCGCTCGAGGGCGCGACGATGGGCAGCGCGTCGATCGGCCGTCCGGCCCGCGCGATCGCCTCGATCTGGGCCGGCCGGATGTCCCAGCGCAGGAGCCGCTCCCGGGCGGCCGCGGCCAGCTCGGAATCCGCCGGGGCGGACGGACCGCCGCCGGTCCCCACGCCGAGCGCCGTGAGATACTCCTGCTGCGCGGCGATCAGCTCCGGACTGTACGCGGTGAAGAGGACCTGCCCCGCCTGGACCGGCTTTCCCGTGTAGTCCACACGGAGGTCGCGCACCCATCCCGAGAACTTCAGCGAGACTTCGGTGCGGCGCGTCTCGTCGTAGGTCACGCGCCCCGCGGCGCGGACGGTGGCGGAGAGGGACTTCGCGCGAACCGGCTCCGTCTTGACGCCGATGGCCTGGCGGCGAGCCGCATCGATCCGGACGGCGCCCTGATCCGCGGATACACCCGAGGAGAGCGCAGCCGCTTCACCGCTCGGAGGCGTACCGCCGGTGAAGGATGCTCCCTTGAGGCTCGTGCTCAGCCGATAGTCGGCCTCCGCGGCTCCCGTGGTGTGGCTGATCCGGATCGCCAGATCCCACTCCCCCGCCATCGCGAGACCATAGTTCGCCTCGTACTCGCCGGGGGCGGCCTCGTGGACCACCCCGCGGCCCTCCATGCGAGGCATGGCGCCCATCGCGGGCATCACGATCCGGGTTTCGATGTGTGCGCCGGTGACGGGGCGACGGAGCGTGTCCTGGATCGTGATGAGAAGCGTGTTGTCCCCCACGGAGGGGGTCTCGGGTCGATTTCGAACTCGGATCCGGAACGGCCCCGTCTCGTTCATGCCCGCTTCGGGCGCTGTCGAAACGGACGATGTCTCGGCTCTTTTCCGGGCGCAGGATGCGAACGCGAGCGCGAGAGCCACGCCGATCGCAAGAAGGAGCGCCCGCTTCGACCAGCGGCTCATCGCCTCACCTCCCCGGAAGCCGAATCGGGATCCAGACCCACCGCGCGATCCAGGTCGGCCAGATCTTGCAGATAGGTGGCCTCCACCCTGTAGAGGTCCAGGCGGGCGCGAGCGAGGTCCCGCTCCGCGTTCAGGAGCGCCAGGAAGTCGGCGCGATTGTTCTCATAGCTGGCCCGGATCCCCTGGAGGGCCCGTTCCGTGACGGGAACCACGCGGTCGCGCATGATGTGGAGCTCGTGCTCGGTCTCCTCCACGCCGGCGGAGGCGGATTCCAGCTGGAATCCGATCTCCGCCTCGGCCGCCTGGCGTTTGAGCTCCATCTGCTCCACGCCCGCGCGCGCCTCCCGCTCCGCGGCGCCCAAGCGTCCGAGCTGGATCGGAAGGTTGAGTCCGACGCCGAACTGGGGCCGCCACTCGCGCTCCTCCATGAAACGGTCGTACCGGGCCGTCACCGTGAGGTCGGGAAGGCGGTTCCGGCCCGCGAGAGATCGCTCCGCCTCCTTGGCCCGGCGCCGCTCGGACCAGCTTCGGAGCTCGGGCCGTGACGCGAGCGCGAGGGCCCGGAGCGAGTCGAGGCGCGTCGAAATCATGGGGAGAGCGATCGCCGCGGGCGACTCGGGGAGGGGGCCCGGCTCGCGGCGAAGAAGGGCGTTCATCCGCGCCACGAGGACACGCCGCTCGCGCCCCAGGGCGACCAGCTCATGGTCGAGCATCGCGAGCTCCACGTCGGCCTGGAGCGCGTCGTTCAGCCCCGCGGTGCCCGCGGAATACTTGCCGACAGCGATCCGGCGGAACTGACCGAGCAGCTCCTTGAGCTCACCGTTCACCGCCAAGCGGCGCGTGGCGAGGTAGTAGTCGTAGTAGACGCGCCGGGCCTCGCGCCGCATGTCCAGGCGCGCGGTCCGGTAGTCCTCACCCACGGCGCGAGCGCCCGCGCGGGCGGCCCGACCCTCGAGACCTCGTTGACCGAAGATTGGAAGACGCTGGGAAATCGAGGCCATGGTCGCCGGGTCGACGGTACTCGAGCTCCAGCTTTGGGGCGCGGTCATGACCTCGACGATCGGGTCGTCCCAGGCTCCGGCGCGGTCCGCCTGAGCTTCCGCCGCCTTCCAGGCGGCGCGCCAGGCGCCCAGCGTCGGGTTCCGCTCCAGGACCGCCCGTTCGAAGAGCGGCCCATCGAGGAAGGGGGCCGAAACAAGCGAGTCGAGCGCATCCCCCCGGGTCTGGGCGGCGGCGATGAACGGAAGGACGGGGAACGCCAGCAGCGCGAGCAGCGTCCCTTGGGACAAGACACGAAGCGACATGGGTGAGACCACCTCCTGGGAAATCAGGATTCAGGCGCCGCGACGCGGAAACGAAGCGCGCGGCCATGACGTCACCTGTTCCGGCGAGATCGGGCCGGAGGCGGTCTTCTAGAGACGGAGCGTGTTGTGGAGTGAGATCGGAGAGTCGGTACTTCGAGACAGGGGCAGGACCCATCCGCGACCGATCGAGGCGATGCGGTCCGTATGGACGGGACCCGGGAGCAGTGCCAGCGTGGAGGCTGTCTCGACGGAGCGCTGCGCCGGAGGAATCAAGCCAGGCGCCGAGGAGGTGGGATTCGCGGCCCCGAAGCGGCAGCACGATCCGGCCGAGACGGATGCCTCACTCGAAGGCGGCGGCGCCGCGTCGCACCTCCCGCAGAGCTCGTGCGTGGAGGGCCGGATCGGACAATGCCTTACGCTCGCCGCCGGAGGCGCTGCTTGCGCGCCCACCAAGAGGGAAAGCGTCAGGAAACCGATGAGCCGTCGTGCCACCGCATCCTCCGTTTGGGTCTCCCCTTCGAGAACCCCGAATCCATGAACTCTGCTCCCGCGGAGATCGAGGCGTCAAGCGCTAGGATGGTACCACCTCTCATCGGCAGGCCGCCCCCCCGAGTCAACCGAAAGGTTGCGCGACGCGGGGCACCGGCGTAGCGTACCGCGCCAGCCACGTTTCGGACCCAGGGGGGGCCACGTCCATGGACCGGATCTCGAGAAACGCCTTCTACGCTTCCGTCCTCTTCATCCTGACCTGGGGCGCCGCCGCGCCCCCCGACGCGCCCGCCGCCACCCTTCGATACGCGAAGACCTTCGTCCTGCCGCGCGCCGAGACGATCCACGACGATCTCTACGCCGGGGGCACCATGGTCGATGTCCAGGGTGTCGTGGACGGGGATCTCGTCGCGGCCGGGCAGACGGTGATCGTGAGCGGCACCGTGACCGGCGACGTGATCGCGGCGGCGCGTGACGTGACGATCACGGGGAGCGTCGGCGGTACGATCCGGGCCGCGGGGAACAACATCAACATCGACGGCCCGATCGGGCACGATCTCGTCGTGGCGTGCGGCACGCTGGCGACGGGATCGCGGGCCACGGTGGGCCGTGACGTTCTCGCGGGCGCCGGGAATACCAGCTTCGGGGGCCGTATCACGCGTGACGTCCGGGTCGGGTCCCGGTCGACAACCTTCTCGGGAACCGTGGGCGGAACGGTCTACGCGCGCGCCCAGGAGGTCCATCTGGCGGACGGCGCCGATCTCCAGGGCGATCTCCTGTACACCAGCCGGAACGAGCTCGAGAAATCGCAGGGCGCCGTCGTCCATGGCCGGGTCGAGCGCCGCGTCCCTCAGGGGCACCACCATCGGAGAGACCCGGCGGCGCCGGTGATCGGCTGGATGCGGGGACTGATCGGGCTCCTGATCCTCGGAGCGCTCTTCTGGACCCTCTTCGTGGGGGCCGGACGCCGCTCGGTCGAGGCGCTGCAGCGATCGCCCTGGGCCAGCCTGGGTCTGGGGCTCGTGATCGCGCTCGTCGTCCCCTGCGCCATCGCCCTGTTCTTCATCGTGGGTGTGATCTTCGGCGGGTGGTGGATCGCGATCGGGGCCGCCGTCCTCTACCTCTTCGCGCTCGCGGTGGGATACGTCATCGCCTCGGCTTCGGTGGGAACCCTCATCCTCGCGCGTACCGGCAGTACCACCCCCGGGTTCGTCTGGACGATCCTGGTGGGGCTCGTGGTGCTCGGCATCCTCGCGGCCATCCCGATCGTCGGGAATCTGGTCGGATTCCTCGCGGGGCTCTTCGGCGTGGGGGCGCTCTCGATGGCCTGGTACCGCTCGCGCGTGCCCCCGCGGGCCGCGACTACTTGAGGAGTCTGGAGAGGCGCCGGTCTTTCAGGGGCCTCCCGCCGGTCTGGCAGCCGGGGCAGTAGAAGAGGTCGTGGTCGACGTACGAGACGCGCGCGATGGTCGCGCCGCATCTCGGACAGGCCGCGCCCGCGTGATCGTGCACCGCGTAGTGCTCCCGCGGCTCGCGCTGCGGAAGGTTGCCTCGCGCGCTCGAGCGCAACTTCTCCGTCTGCTCGGCCACGACGCCGAGCACCGCCTGGCGGAGCGCGTCGGTCTCCTCGGCCGAGAGCGATCCCGAGAGCCTCATGGGTGAAAGCCGCGCCGCGTAGAGAATCTCGTCCGAGAGCCCGTTCCCGATCCCGGCGATGACGCGCTGATCCGTGAGGAGGCTCTTGAGCCTCCTCGACGCGCTCCCCAGGGCCGCCGCGAACCGCTCCGCCGAGAGCTCCCCCCGGAAGGGATCCGGGCCCAGCCGCTGGAGCTCCGGCACGTCCCCGAGATCCTCCACCAGCCAGAGCCGTGCGCGCTTCTCCTTTCCGTGCTCCACGAGATCGAGACGCGTCCCGTCGTCGAAGGAGATTCGCGCCGAGAGGCTCTTCGGCGGAGCCGTCCCGACCACGAGGCGCCCTGCGCGCATGAGATGGAGGACGATGGCGCGCCGCGACTCCGTTTCCAGGACCACGTACTTTCCGATCCGGGTCGGAAGGCTCAGGAACTCCCCGTGGAAGCTTTCCGGAGCCGGCGCGGCGGTCTGCAAGAGCGCGGGCTGGAGGATCCGGATCGACTCGATCCGGCGCCCCGAGATCCGGGCCGCGAGGTTCTCGGCCAGGACCTCGAGGAACGGGATTTCCGGCACGAGCTACTCGAGGCGCGTGGCGAGGATCAGCTTCGAGGGGAACGGCGGCCCGAGAGGCTTCACGAAGCGAACGCCGAAACCTTCCTGAGCGAGCCAGCCCGTGAGGGTCTCGGCGGAGTAGGCGCGACCCGAGTCGAACAGCGCGTACATGACGAGCGAGTGCATGGCCATCATCGTGGGCTTCGCGTCTTCGGGTTCTTCCATGAGGCCGTGCACGATGATGGTGCCGCCGGGGCGGAGGGCCTCGCGCGCCTTGGCGAGGATCAGGCGGCCATTCTCCTCGCTCTCCGTCTGGAGCAGGTTCGAAAGCAGCACTGCGTCGACGGGGGTGGGAAACGGATCGCTTCGATAATCCCCCGTGCGGTAGATCAGCCGACCTTCCATCCCCTCGCGGGTCAGGATCTCGTGAGCCGCTTCGATGGTGGGCGGCAGATCGAAGAGGATCGCCTTGAGATCCGGCGTGGCGCGCGCGTATTCGGCCGCGTAGATGCCGGAGCCGCCCCCGACATCGAGCAGCGTCGAGCCGGGCAGGAGCGGCGCCATCTCCACCACGCGCCGGGCCGCCTCGCGGCTGCTGGTGTGCACGGCCCGGATGTAGGCGCGGGCCTGCGCCGGGTCGCCCCCCAGGAGCGCGTCGCTGGAATGCGTCTGCAAGGGCGCTCCCTCCTTCACGCCGCGCGCGAGGTCGCGCCACGACGAATAGAGGTCCCCGACCCGATCCAGCATCCCGGTCGCGTCCCCATCGGCGCCGGGCACCAGGTAGGTCGCCATCTCGCGCGGCAGCACGAACGTCGCCCCGTGCTTGTGCAGGAGCCCGAGACCCACGAGCGCGTTCAGGAGCCGTTCCATTCCACGCGGGTCCGCGTCGCATCGCCGCGCGACGTCCTCGGCGGTCTGGCCCCTTTGATGGAGCGCGGGGAAAACGCCCAGCTCGTGCGCGGCCAGGAGCGTAGCGGTCTGGCGGTAGGCATCGAGGACACGGCGGAACCGCCCGATCGGCGGCTCCTCGACCGCGGGAACGGGACGGGGCGGTCCCTCTCCGGCCCGCGAGACTCCGACACGGTTCGGCCGTCCCGGGCGATCCCGGCGGCGCTCGTCACGGCCGCCCGGACGATCCTGAATCCGTTCCTGGCGCCCTCGCGGACCGCGGTGCGGCGGCGCTTGCGGCCGGCCCCCACGGGGGAGCGGACGCTCCTGAGTCTGTTTCAGGAATTCCAGCTCTTCCGGCGGGATCCTCGTTCCGTACTGAGGATGCTCCTTCATGACCGGACGCTCCGACGGGCGGGGGCGCTGGTGGGGATGCGGCGAGCGTGGAGCGCGCTGCGGATGGCTCCCTCGCGGAGGATGCGGGGCGCGCTGTGGGTGCGGTCCCCGCGGCGGCCCCGGGGAACGCTGCGGATGTCCACCGCCCCCGCGTCCCCCGCGCGGCCAGTCCCGATCACCGAACCGTCCCTCGCGCGGCGCGCGATGGCCCGGCCCCTGCGGCCCTCCGCCCCAGGGCTTCGGGCGCGGCTGGCCCGGAGGGGTCGTCCAGCGGCGACTCCCCGCTGGCGGCTCGCGCTCCTGTCCGCGCCGCAACGGAGGCGGTCCCTCGGGCCGGTCCGAGCGGAATGGCCGCGAGACCGGCGTGCGTGCCGGATCCTCGGACTCACCCTTGGGGGCTCTGCGTGCGGGGCGCTTGATTGGCTTCATACGAAGATAGGAATCATACCATGGATCAGGAGAGCGAGGCGCGCACCAGATCGCTCAGGACCTTGCCGTCTCCGCGTCCCTGCGCCCGGGCCTGGACCTCCTTCATGACGCGCCCCATGTCCTTCATCGAGGAAGCATTCAGCTCGGAGACCACCGCGCGCACCAGCTCGCGCGATTCCGCTTCCGAGAGCGTCGCGGGAAGATACTCCTCGACGATGCGGAGCTCCCCCTGGATCTTCGCCACATCGTCCCCCTTCCCGAGCTTCTGGTACTCCGCGATCGAATCCTTGAGCTTCTTCGCGTACGCCTGGAAGGCGCGGATCGCGTCCGGATCGGGAAGGGTGGCGATCGAGACGTCCTTCTTCTTCTCGAGAAGGATCACGCTCCGGAGCATGCGAAGCGTGGAAAGCCGAGCCTGATCCCCGCCCTTCAACGCCGTCTTCATGTCCTCGTTCAGGCGCTCCTCGAGCATGCCGTGCGAGTATACCAGATGGTTGACAGGGGGAGGAAAAGCGCCCACACTGCGCGCTTCCCATCCCCATCCTGTCGGTCTCCGGAGGCATAGATGACCCGGTGTTGCAGCCGAACCGCCCTTGGTGTGACCTTGGCGGCGGTCCTGTGCCTGTCCGCGGCGCGCGCGGCGCTCGCGATCGAGGAACGCGCGTGGGTCTCTCTGGAAGCGGGCGCCGCGCTCTACGATCCCGAGCAGGCGCTCCGTGATTCTCCGGCGTTCGGCCTGCGAGCGACCGGGTTCCTGAACAGGTGGGTCGGCGTCGAAGGGATGATCAACCGTTCCTCGCCGCATCAGGATCCAACCACGCTCGGGGACGCGACCGTGACTCACTACGGCGGGGGGCTCGTGCTCACGCCCCAGCGCTACGCGTGGACCCTCCCCTATCTCTACGCCGGCGTCGGCTCCATCAAGCTGGATCGGGACGGTTTCGCGTCCAAATCCGCCGGCGCCTTCCACGGAGGCATCGGCGCCGTGTTCCGCGCCGGTGAGCGAATCGGGATCCGTCTTGACGCGCGCGACGTGAGCTACAAGCAGGAGGACGGGCCCGGACGGCCGACCCGGGTGAACGAATTCCAGGTCACGAGCGGGATCACCGCGTTCTGGGCGGGGCGGCCGCGCGACACGGACGAGGACGGCGTCCCGAACAAGGGGGACCGCTGCCCCGACACGCCGAAGGGAGCGGTGGTGGACGCGAGCGGGTGCCCGCTCGACAAGGACGGAGACAAGGTCTTCGACGGGCTCGACAAATGCCCCGATACGCCGGCGGGCGCGGTCGTGGACGCGAACGGCTGTCCGACCGACGCGGACGGGGACGGCGTTCCGGACGGTATCGACAAGTGCGCCGACACGGCGAAGGGAATCATCGTCGACGCGACGGGATGCCCCGTGGACAGCGACGGGGACAAGGTTCCCGACGGGCCCGATCAGTGCCCCGGCACGCCGCCGGGCGCCATCGTGGACGCGAGCGGATGTCCGCTCGACGCCGACCACGACGGCGTTCCGGACGGCATCGACACCTGCCCGTTCACTCCCGCGGGCGCGGCGGTGAACGCGGGCGGGTGCCCGATCGCCCCGAGTCCCCTGGAGCGCGATTTGATGGATGACTGGATGATCCGGCTCACGGACATCGAGTTCGTGCCCGATTCGGTGAGGCTCACGCCGCAGGGGCTGGCGCGGATCGATTCGGTGGGCGCGCTCTTCGCGCAGTGGCCGATGCTCCGGTTCGAGGTCGGCGTTCATTCGGACAATCTCGGCGAGGATGCCCGTCGCCAGCCGCTGAGCCACCTTCGGGCGCGCTACGTCCTCCAGCAGATCTTCACCAAGTACCCGAGCCTGAATTCCAAGAACTACTTCTTCACCGGCTACGGCGACACGCAGCCCATCGCCTCCAACAAGACGCCCCAGGGGCGCGCCCTCAACCGTCGGGTCGAGTTCCGGCTGATGTCGATGGACGCGCTCACCAAGGAGCGGGCGCGCCGCGAATCTCTCGGCACGACCGCGGTCCCGCCCGCGCCGGGCATCGATCACACTCCACCCGTCGAGCCCCGCGGCAGCGACGGCGGAGGGAGCGGTGGCGGAGGAACCGAGAAGGGAGCCGCGCCCGCCCTGGCGCCCGCGGGCGCGGGTGGATCCGCTCAGCCCGCCGGCAAGATCCCGCACGCTCCGACGCCGCCGGACTCGATCCCTCCGGCGCCCTCGCCGCCCGATACGATTCCCCCCCCGCCTCCGCCGCCCACCCCGGCTAAATAGAGGCGCGGCGGCTCACCCGAGCCGCATCCTCCTCGATCATCGCCAGGAGGGTGGAGCGAAGCGGCGTCGGCTCGAACGTGAGCTCCGCGCGCGTGCGCGCGTTCTCCGCGGGCGCGAGCCGTTTCAGGTGCAGGACCAGCTCCCGGGGCAGCACCAGCTCGCGCAGGAACGAGTGGCGCGGCAGGACCGGTGTCAGGAGCCCCAGCTCCTCGACGAGCAGGTCGGGAAGACGGCGCCGCGGCGCGGGCACTCCGGACAGCTCGGTCAGGAGCTCGTAGACCTCGCCCAGCCGGATCGACGCTCCGGTCACGAAGTATCGCCTTCCCCCATGCCCCCGTTCGATGGCCGAGGCCACGCACCGACCCACATCGCCTCCATCCGTCGGGGCCAGCCAGACGTCGCTCAGGAGGCGGAACGGAAGCTCGCGCCGGAGGAACGCCTTCACGAATCCCCCGAGGATCGTGCTCGCCCCCGGCTGAGCCAGCACGCCCGGGCTGACGACCATCGTGGTCATGCCTCCGGTTCGATTCCGCTCGAGGACCAGCGCCTCGGTTTCGAACTTCATGCGAACGTACGGGGACTCGTAGCTTCCTTCGGGCGGCGTCTCCTCGTCGACCGGTCGGCTCTGGTCGACCCGCTCCTGGACGGTTCCGGTGTAGCCGATGAGGACGAACACGCGGACGCCCGCGCTCTGCGCTTCGGCGAGGAGCGCCTCGGTGCCCGCCACGTTGACCCGCCGCTGCGCGTCGCGGGCGAGGCTCGCGAACCCGGTACGCGCGGCAGCGTGCACCACGACGTCGCACCCTTCCGCGATGCCGCGGAGGGTGGCGGGCCGGGCCAGGTCCCCGCGCGCGACCTCGAACGGGCTCCCGGACGCTCGGGTCGAGATCGGGATCGTCGACCGAGACTCGTGCTCGAGAACCCGGATCGGCGCCTGGAGTCCCTGGAGCGAGGGAACGAGGGCCCGCCCCACCGTGCCGGTGGCACCGGTGACGAGGATTCGACTGGGTCGGTATGCGGATCGCATGGGAAGGGGAACGATTGTATCACTCCTTGACCCCTACACCGGGATACGGTCTCCTCCCCGGATGACCGAGAAGGGCGGAGCGCACGAGCGGAAGTCGGTATTCGTGCTGGCGCGCTTCGAGCGCTGGGCGCTGCCGCGGATCGCGGCGGCCCTGCCCCGGTGGATCGTTCCGGATCACCTGACGCTACTCGGGGTGCTCGCCGCGACCTGGATCGCGGTCGCGTACGCGCTCTCCAATCGGGACGAGCGCTGGCTCTGGGCCGCGAGCGCCGGCCTCGTGGTGCACTGGCTCGGCGACAGCCTCGACGGGACCCTGGCCCGGGTGCGGAAGATCGAGCGTCCCCGGTACGGGTACTATCTCGATCATCTCACCGACGCCTACTCCACCACCGCGATCGGGATCGGCCTCGGCCTCTCCCCCTATATGCTGCTCTCGGTCGGCCTCTCGATCGTGATCGCCTACCTGGTGCTCTCCATCAACGTCTATCTCGAGACCCACGTTCTCGGGGAGTTCCAGTTCGGCTACGGCTGGATGGGTCCCACCGAGGCGCGGGTGCTGCTGATCGCCCTCAACACGCTGGCCCTCTTCCGGCCTCCGCTCCCCTTCCATGTCGGCGTCGTGGGAGCCACGATCTTCGACCTCCTCGGAGGGCTCGTCGCGCTCGCGATGGCGTCCCTCCTGGTCGGCCGCGTCGCGAAAAATCTCCGCCGACTCGCGGCCCTGGAGCCTCCTCACAGGTAGCTTCGCGCGGCTGGAACCCGCCGTTCGAGTCTTTGAATCTGCAACTTTCTCGCCCGCTCCGACTCGCGGACTGCAAGAGCGAGGATGGCTCATCTCGACCATCGCCGCCGTCCGCCCGTCGCCACGCGACCTGAATTCCCGCCCCATCCCCTTCCCGGGGAGGCTCCGGGACGCTCATTCCCAACAGGTTCGACCCCGGATCTCCGCCGGGGCGCAAACGGCATGGACTCGCGGCATAGGACCTGCTTCCTGCCGTGGCGTCGGGACTGCGTCCACCCCGGACGCATCATCGCGGCGAGAGGGCCGGAGTTCGGGTTCGATCGCCGAGAAGAGAAAACGCAAAACGTACCGAGGGAGGTTCGTCGTGCGCCAAGTCTTTCGCGCGGCTCGCGCGGGAGTGTGGCTCGCTCTGGCTTTCGCCGCGCTTCAGGCCGCCCCCGCCCTGGCGGGGCCGTACTCGCGTCTTCAAGTGTTGATGCCTGGCGAAACAGCGGCTCCCGGTACGCCATCCGGCAAGAGCGGCTCGCCCCGGGCGCAGGTGGCCGGCATCCCGTTCGACATCACGGTCCGGGCCTGCGACAACACGTGGACCCTGGTCAACACCGTTTCCGACGCGATCCAGATCACCTCGTCGGACGCGAGCGCCACGCTTCCCGCGCCGGCGCAGCTCCAGTCGGGGACGCGCACGTTCACGGTGACCTTCAACGCGGCGGGAACCTTCAACATTCTCGCGCACGATCAGACCGACACGACCATCCCGGACGGCACGTCGGCCGCGGCGGTCACGCAGGTGCTCGCGAGCTTCACCTTCGAGAACATCTCCCAGAAGCACAAGTACGCCGGGACGCCGGACCCCACGACCCTCACGGCCCGGGATCCCAACGGGAACGTGGTGACGGGCTACCAGGGACCGGCGGGCCTGAAGGAGATCACGAGCTTCGGCGACGGAAGGACCTCGCCCACGCAGGTCACCCTGACGAACGGCGTGTGGAACGGCAACTTGACCATGTATCGCGCGGACGAGACCAGCATCAACCGCGGGAACGTGAACAAGTACGCCTACGATCTCAACAATCCGTCCAAGAACGGATCGAGTGATCCGTTCATCGTTCATCCGGGCTCCTTCGCCAAGGTCCAGGTCATCGTGCCGGGCCTGAACCCGCTCCCGGGGAGCGTGAGCGGGTTCACCGGATCACCGGCGACCCAGGCGGTGGGCACGGGATTCACGGTCAACATCTACGCCACCGACGCCTACTGGAACCCGGTCCCGAGCGGCGACAACGTCGGCGTCACCGCGACGGGCTCGTACACGGCGAATCCCACATCGGGCGCGCTCTCGAACGGCTTCCGCCAGTTCACGGTCACGCTGAACACGGTGGGGACCCAGACCGTCTCGGTCCACGACAACACGAACGGCTCGATCACCGGCACGACCAGCCCGGGCATCCAGGTCATCCCCGCGGGGGTGACCGGATTCGCCTTCAACCCGATCGTCGGACCGCTCACCGCGGGCGTTCCGGCCTCCGTGACCATCCGCGCCGTCGACTCGGGCGGCAACACCGTGCCGACCTACGCCGCGGACGCGATCCTGGCGGCCAACACCGGGACCGGGAGCATCTCGCCCGAGACGGTGACCTTCACGGCCGGGACCTGGACCGGGCTCGTCACGTTCAAGGGCGCGGGCGGCTCGGTGGCCCTGACCTGCGCGGATTACTCGGCGCCCCCTCGGATCGGCAGCAGCAATACCTTCGTCGTGAACCCGGGCCCGTTGTACGGGCTCCAGGTGCTCCTCCCCGGCGAGACTGCGCGGGGAGGCACGGCGACGGGCAAGACCGGGACGCCGACCAATCAGAGCGCGGGCAACCCGTTCACCGTGACGGTGCGCGCGGTGGATCAGTACTGGAACCTGGTCTCGGGGGTGAACGACCGGATCGTCCTGACCTCGACGGACGCGTTCGCGTGGATGCCCTCGGACACGGTCCTGGTCAACGGGCAGTGCCTCGTCCCCACCCGCCTCCACAAGAGCGGGCTGCAGACGATCACGGCCCGTGACTCGACCAACGCGACGATCCAGCCCAACACCTCGAGCCAGGTGCTCGTGGTCGGGGGAACTTTCGCGCGCGTGCTGATCCTCGCGCCGGGCGAGATCAACGCCCCGGGAACGGCGACGGGACGCGCCGGCACCGCGACCGACCAATCGATCAACTACGCCTTCACGGTCCAGGTGCTCGCCACCGACCAGTGGTGGAATCCCGTGGGCGGCGCCACCGACGTGGTGCACATCACCTCGGGGGACCCGCTGGCCCAGCTGCCGCCGGATCAAGCGATGGCGAACGGCGTGGCGAACATGTCCGTGCGCCTGTCCACCGGCGGCTTCCAGCAGATCAGCGTGAGCGACCTCACCCAGCCCTCGAAGACCGGGAGCACGACCCAGGTCCGCGCGATCTCGAGCGGCTTCCATCTCCAGGCCGACGTCTCCCCCGCGACCGCGCGGGCGGGCGAGCCGTTCACACTGACCGTCAAGGTGACCAACGACGCCGGGAGCGTGATCCAGGAGATCAACTCCTTCGTCACGGTCCAGGTGAAGAACTCCAACACGCAACTCGCGGGTCGAGGAGCGCTCCTCACCACCCAGTTCCAGCTCCTCCAGGGGCAGCGGTCCGTCTCCGAGACCTACACGTTCGCAGAGCCGATCATCATCGAAGCTCACGACGACGCCGGGAACGCTCCGGCGACGAGCAACCCGATCACGATCACGCCGGGTCAGCCGAGCGCCATCCGTCTCACGAGCAATCCGGCCTGGGTGGGAGGCAACCGCCACGCCACGCTGAGCGCGCGGGTGGTGGACGACTTCGAGAACGGCGTCCCGGACCAGGCCATGGCCTTCGCGCTCCTCTCGGGCACGGGAACCCTGGGCACCTCGGACAGCATGAGCGACGCGAGCGGGTACGCGCGCGCCGACTTCCTGAGCCCGCGGCAGCCGGAGCACGACGTGATCCGCGCCACCTCGGGGAGCCTCACCCAGGACCTCGACCTCGAGGTCGCGTTCGTGGATCCCACGGCCGCGGTCGGCACGGCGTACAGCTATCCGAACCCGATGCGCCCGCCGAACCAGCCGGGCACGATCGCGTGGAAGATCTCCGACGACGCCGACGTCACCATGCGCGTCTACACGCAGAGTGGAACTCTGGTCTTGAAGAAGGAATTCGCGCGCGGGGCGCAGGGCGGCCGCGCCGGATTGAACACGTTCGTGTGGGACGGGCGGAACGGCAAGGGTGACCTGGTCTCCAGCGGGGGCTACATCGTCCTGATCGAGGCCCAGGGTCAAGGTGAAACCCTGCACGTCATCAAGCGCAAGGTCGCGGTCGTCCGGTAATCGAGGAGGCGCCATGAAACGCATACCCCGTGGGATCGGCTTGAACCTCGCGCTCGCGCTGGCGCTCTTCCTCGGCGCCGGGACGGCGTGGGGCGAAGAAGAGAACGGCGGCGCGCCGGGCTCGTGGCTGTCGACGTACGTCGGGGCGCGCACCCTGGGCCTGGGCGGCGCGTTCGTCGGGGCCGCCGACGACGCCTCCTCCGTGATCTGGAACCCGGCCGGCCTGAGCACGCTCGTCCCGAACGAGGTTCACATGGACGCGGCCCGGCTCTTCGAGGACACCACGATCGGCTCCTTTGGATTCGCGGTTCCCGGAAACAAGCTTCCGAGCTTCGGGCTCACGGTGCTCACGCTCCGGTCCGGGGCCTTCGAGAAGACCGATGAGATGAACAATCCGATCGGCACGTTCAACGAGAGCAATACCGCGTACATCTTCACGATGTCGCGCGCGATCAATCCTCGGTTCGCCGTCGGACTGAACTCCAAGCTCATCCGGCAGAGCATCGAGGACTTCGGCGGCGGCGGGTTCGGATTCGACATCGGGGCGATCGCCAGCGTGACCCCGAGCCTCAAGATCGGCGCCTCGGCGCTCAATCTGGGCGGCCCCAACATCAAGCTCGAGAATACCAAGGAGACCTACGCCACACAGTTCCGGGGAGGCTTCTCCTACACCACGCTTCGCGGCCGCGGCCTCATCGCGGTCGAGGCGGACCAGACCTCGGGGACGGGCCTCTCGCTCCACGGCGGCTCGGAATACTGGGTGCAGCCGATGTTCGCGCTTCGCGTCGGCGTGAACGATCAACGGCCGAGCGGCGGATTCAGCTACCGCCCCGCGGGGCACTACCAGTTCGACTACGGCGTCTCGGATCATCCGCTCGGCATCATCCATCGGATCGGGGTCTCGTACCGGTTCGGCGGCTTCTACGCGAACGCCAAGGCGGAGCCCGAGGTCTTCTCCCCGACCGGCGAGAACGCGGTCACGAACATCTCGCTCGGATCGCGCACCAAGTCCGACACGGACAACTGGACGCTCACGCTCATCAACAAGACCGACGAAGTCGTGCGCAAGTTCGGAGGCAAGGGCATCCCCCCGGCCCATCTGATGTGGGACGGAAAGGACGAGAACGGCATGCCGCTTCCGGACGGCACGTATCGCTATCAGCTCGTCGTTCACGACGCGGACGGCCGGGAGATCCTGAGCCCCACGCGTAGCGTCGAGATCTCGACCGGCGGGCCTCAGGGCACGGTTCCGGTGATCCCGATCCAGCCCTGACACCTCTCACGCGGAGACACGGACGATGACGCGGATCCATCGGCGACTCGGGTACTTCTTCGCGGCGCTCACGGCGACGGCGCTCGCCGTGAGCAGCGCCGCGGCGCCGGCTCTCGCGGGCAAGAACAAGAAGGCGAAACAACAGCCGGAGCCCGCCGGAGACGCGACGTCGGCCGCCACGCTTCAGGACGCGGGACTCCGCTTCGAGTCGGCCCGGCTCCTCGAAGGCGACGAACGGACCGCCGCTCTGGAGGGAGCGCTCCAGATCACGAGCCGCGCCATCCAGCGCGGCTCGGAGGACGAGCGGTCGGCGGCGCGCTTCCTCTCGGGGGAGATCCGCTGCGGCCTCGGACGCTACGGGGAGGCATCCGAGGAATTCCGCCGGGCCGAGGACGGGCTGAAGAAGGGCCCCTTCGCCGACGACGCCGCGTTCGCGGCCATCCAGGCGATGGAGGCGGCCGGCAAGGACGCCGAGGCCGCCAAGGCGTGGATCGAATGGGAGGGCCGCTATGCGCAGAGCCCGCTCCTGGGCGAGGCGCGCCTCGCCCAGGCGTGGAACGCGCTCCGTCGGGGTGATACGGGGGCGGCACAGAAGACCCTCGCCGCGCTGACGGCGTCCCGCGCCTGGTATGCCACGGACCCGCGCGCCGTTCTCGCTCAGGCCACGGTCCTCTACGAGCGCGGGAAGTCCGCGGAGGCGGCGGCCGCGCTCGGGCCCAAGCCCACCGGGGCGGCCGCGATCTATCTTCGCGCGCTGTGCCTGCGCGGTTCCGGCTCGCTCCTGAAATCGGCCGCCGCGTTCCAGGACGTGGCGGACCGCTACCCGGATTCGAGTCTTCGCGACTACGCGCTCCTGGCCAAGGCGGACGCGTTCCTCCAGGCCAAGGACTATCGGAGCGCCGCCGAGGAGTTCGCGCGGGCCGCCGAGAAGGTCCGGGACGACAAGGTTCGCGCCGAGGCGGAGCTTCGCGCCGCGGGCTCGATCTACCTCGCGGGTCAGGTGGATTCCTCGCTCGCGCTCCTGCGCGGGATCGTGGAGCGCCGGGCGGGAACCGACGTGGCCGCGCGCGCGCAGTTCCTCGTGGGCGAGTCGCTGATCGGCAAGAAGATGTACGCGGAAGCGATCGTGGAGCTGAACCACGTGCTCACGTCCTATTTCCAGCACTCGGTGGCGGCCAGCGCACAGTACCGCGTGGCCCGCTGCCTCGACGCGCTGGGGCGCCACGCCGACGCGACCGGTACCTACCAGGCGGTCGTGCGCGGCTATCCCCTGGAGCCGGAGTCCCCGGCCGCCGCGTACCTCGCCGGCGTGGGGCTCCTCTCCCAGAACAAGCCCCTGGCCGCCGCACCCTACTTCCAGATCGTGCTCGACCGCTACGCCACGCGGACCGACTCCTCCTCGACGCTGACCTTCGCGTCGCCGGAGCTGGCGGGCCTCGTGGACGCCGCGCTCTGCCTCCTGGAATACACGTACCACAAGGCGGGCGACATCGGTCAGCTGGCCGGCGCGCCGCACCTGCTCCTCCAGCGCATGCCGCCCAGCCGCTCCTCGTGGCGGGCCTGGGCGCTCCTGATCGACGCCGACGCCTCGGCCGCCTCGGGCAAGTACGTCGAAGCGCAGGCCACGCTGGAGCGCCTGACGCGCGACTTCCCCGGACATCCGATCGGAGCCTCGGCGACGAAGCTCCTCGCCTGGACCTACGCGCGGCAGGGGCGTGACAGTCTGGCCATCGCTTCCGAGGAGCGTCTCGTGGCGCAGTACGGCGGCTCGGGCGACGCCTCGGTCGTGAGCGGCGCGCTGCTCGACATCGCCCGGTACCGCTTCAACCAGAAGCGCTACCGCGACGCCGCGGCGACATACGACATGTTCCTGAAGCGCTTCCCCGCGGATCCCGCTCGGCTCACCGCGCGGTACCAGGCGGGATTGTGCTACTCGCGGCTCAACCGCGCCGGGGACGCCGTGGACCAGTGGGAAGCGGTGGTGAGGGACAGCGCGGACGCGCCGATCGCGGAGAAGGCCTGGGCGCGCGCCGGGGACCTCTATTTCGAGGCGCAGCGCTACGCCGAAGCCAAGCGCTGCTACACCGGTCTTCTGACGCACTTCGCCTCGACGGACGTCGCGGCCCTCGCCACGCTTCGCCTGGCGCAGTGCGAATACAACGCCGGCAACGACGCCGCGGCCCTCGCGGGATTCTCCAAGACCCAGGAACAGTATCCGAACACGCCCGCGGCCAAGGAGGCCAAGCGAGGAACCGAGCTCGCGCTCTACCGTCTCGGCCAGACCGCGAAGGGATCGCAGGAGCTCCAGACCCTGATCGAGAAATACCCCACGAGCGCCTTCGCCGCCGACGCGCAGTTCCAGATCGCGAAGCGACACTACCAGCAGAAGCAGTATGCCGAGGCCGCGGAAGGATTCCGGAAGGTCGTGAGCCAGTTCCCCGGCTATTCCGCCGCGGACCAGGCCCAGTTCCTCCTCGGGGATTCGTACGCCCAGACGGGATCCGCCGACCAGGCGCGTCTCGCCTACGAGCAGTTCCTCTCCTTCTTCCCGGAGAGCGATCTCAAGACCACCGTCCAGTTCCGTCTGGGCCTCATGGAGTTCGAGTCCAAGGAATATGGCCGCGCGGCGGTGGCGTTCACGAGCGTGCTCGAGGAGAGCGTGTCGACGGAGATGGCTTCCGCGTCGCGGTACAACCTGGCCCTCTGCCAGAAGCTCCTCGGGCAGACGGACGAAGCCCGTGCCTCGCTGGAGAAGTTCCGCGCCGAGCATCCGCGTGATCCGCGCGCTCCCGACGTGAACTTCCAGCTCGGCGACATGGACGAGGCCGCGGGCAACACGAAGGGAGCCGAGCAGAACTTCGAGGCCGCGCTCAACGCAGGGCCGTCGCGAGCGCTCGAGGTGGAGGCCTGGTACCGGCTGGGCCGGTGTCGCGAGACGCTCGGGGAGCCGGACAAGGCGCTCAAGGCCTACCTCAACGCGGCCGCATCGACCGATCGAAAGAACGCGTACCGGGTCTCGGCGCTCACGCGCATCGCCGCGATCTATGAGTCCAGGAAGAGCTTCTCGAAGGCGTACGACATCTACCTCGACATCGCGCGCAACTCGCAGGATCAGGAGCTGGCCGCGCTCGCCAAGGGGCGCGCGTCCCAGCTGCAACCCGGAAAGAAGCGCTAGCACCGCAACGAGTCACAGAAAGGAGCTCGTCCATGTTCGAGAATTTCGATTGGATCGGCGCGATGCGCTCGAGTCCGGTCATGATCGTGATCCTGGTCTGCAGCATCCTGACGCTGGGATTCGCGATGGAGCGGTTGATCTATTACGCGAAGCGGCGGGGGAATCCGGACAACGTCCTGGCCACCGCCATCATCGCGATCCGGGGCGGTAACCGCGAAGAGGCCGTGCGCGTCGTCAGCCAGAGCAAGCACCCGTTCGGGCCCGTGGCGACCGAGATGCTCAAGAGCTCCGACCTGCCTCCCGAGGCCGTGGAGGAGAGGCTCCAGATCGTCCTGAGCGAGCAACGCATGGAGATGGAGCGGAACCTGGGCTTCCTGGGCACGATGGGCAACACGGCGCCCCTGATCGGGCTCCTCGGAACCGTGTGGGGGATCATGCGCGCGTTCCATGACATGGCGCGCACCGGGTCGGCGGGTCCCAGCGTGGTCGCCGCCGGCGTGGCCGAGGCGCTCTTCACCACGGCGGCCGGGCTCCTCGTGGCCGTTCCGTCGGTGATGCTCTACAACCACTTCGTGCGGAAGATGGGCAACCTGCTCACCGTCGCCGAGAACCACGCGCGCACGCTTCGGCTCGAGTCCAACGCCCGCCGGAGCGCGTCGCATCAGTCGGTGCGGGCCGCCTAACTCCAAGGAGACACCGTGCGCCGATACACGCGAGGGAAGCGGGTCCCGGAAGGGATCCACGAAGTGAACATGACGCCGCTGATCGACGTCTCGCTGGTGCTCGTGGTCATCCTCATGATCACGACCCCGATGGCGTTCCAGTCGGGCATCCAGATCCGGAACGCCGCCTCGAGCGGGCGGGCGTCCCTGGAAAAGGTGCGCACGGAGCGCATCGAGATCACGGTGGTCTCGCCGGACAGCATCATCGTCAACCGGAACATGGTCCAGAGAGCCGGGCTCTCGGGAATGCTTCGTCCTCTCCTCGCCACGAGCGCCACGAAGACGGTCGTCGTCCGTTGCAACGACAACGTGCCGCACGGGACCTTCGTGTCCGTGCTGGACGAGGCCAAGAGCTGCGGCGCCGCTCAGATCGCGGTGATCGGAGGCTGACATGCGGGCGCGGAACGTCGCTCCTCACTTCATGATCACGAAGATCAACGTCACGCCCATCATCGACGTGGCTCTGGTTCTCGTGATCATCCTGCTCGTGACCGCTCCCCTCCTCTCGGTCGCGGATCTGCCTGTCGATCTTCCCCAGGCGCGGACCCGCGAAGCCGAAGACGAGCGGAACGTGAGCATCACCCTTTCCTCGACCGGTCGGCTCGCGGTGGATGACAAGATCGTCTCACCCGAGGACCTGGACCGCTATCTCCGCTCGAAGCTCGCGCAGCCCGGGAACCAGGACGTGCTCGTGGTCGTGCGGGCGGATTCGGGCGCGCCCTACGAGGCGGTGCGGCATCTCCTCAACCAGGCCAAGGCCGACGGGGCACAGCGCATCGCGATCGCCACGCGCCAGCTCACGCAGGGGGTGCGATGACCAGCGAGACCCTTCGTCTGGATCGAGTGGAGACGCTGGTTCGCACGCGGTGGACCATGAGCACGAGCACGGTGCTCCACGCGCTCCTCTTCCTGTGGCTGATCTTCCATCCGGTGACGAAGGAGGCGTTCACGCCGATCACCGAGATCACGCTCATCGAGCCGGGGGATCTGGCGCCCTCGGCGGGCTCGGCGGCGCCGGCCCAAGCCGGGAACCCGACCTCGGGCGTAACAGCCAAGTCACTGAATGACATGCACTTCAAGCGTTCCCAGGCCAAGGCGGAGATGGAGCCGGACCCCCAGTCCAGCTGGTCTTTCGAAGATCGTCTGGACGCGCGTCTGGCCGCGATGCAGGAAAAGGCCGTCCAGTCCACCGCCGGCTTGGCGCCCTCGAAGTCGCCTGGCTCCGTGTTCGGCTCGTCCCCCGTGGCGATGGCGGGCGGGATGGGTCTCGGCACTCCCATCGCGATGACGCGCGGCGGAGGAGGCGGCGGCCCGCCTCTCCCGCTCGTCCGCGGAGGAGGCGGCTCAGGATCCGCTCCGGCGCTCGCCACGATCGGAGAGGGTGGTCACGGTGGCGACTCGCCGGCCCCCGCGCGCAGCTCCACGGAGTCCACGGCGCGGCGCACGGTGGCGGGCGCCTCGATCACGGGACCGATCGCGGACCGGCCGATCCTGTCCTATCAGGTCCCCGTCTACCCCGAATGGGCCAAGCACGACGCCGTGGAGGGGTCGGTGACGCTCTACTTCGTGGTGCGGCCGGACGGCGGCGTGAAGGAGAACATCCTCGTCCAGCGCACGGCGGGGTTCGAGGATTTCGACGAGAACGCGCGCGTGGCGCTCCGCGCCTGGCGCTTCAAGTCGCTCGCGCCCGGACAGACCGGCGAGCAATGGGGAACGATCACGTTCCGTTACCGACTTCGTGACGCGGGATAGAGGAGGCGTGCGATGAGCTCGAACCTTCGAAGGATCGGCCGGATCGGCGGCGAGGTCGCGGTGGTCGCGATCGCGATCGCCCTGGGACTCGGCCAGGCTTCCGGCGCTCCCACCGCGCCGACCAGCAAGAGCGCTCCCACTTCCTCCTCCGCCTCCGAGGACACGAGCATGACGCTCCGGGCCGGTCAGACCGGAACCCAGTTCAAGCAGATGACCATCGAGGGCGAGGATCGCGTGCACGTGGACTTCGGCCGGCCGGAGCTCAACATGAATCTCGATCCTCAGGACGTCCCGGGCCTGTCGCGCGGCACCGCGCTGGACGTCCTGGACCGGACGGTCCCGGATCTCTCGACGCCGCTCGTCGCGCTCTCTTCCCAGGACCGGTCCCCCTACGTGGCGCGCCCCTGGCTTCGCCAGTTCGCGACCGGCTCGGTCGCCCGTTTCCGCCCGGCGGTCAAGGGAGCGGTCCGCTGGAAGCTTCTGGTCGCGGATTCGCGCGGAGAGACGGTGGCTACCTTCGACGGGAAGGGCGATCCCCCGAAAGAGATCACCTGGGACGGCCGGGGGAAATCCGGAGCCCCGGTGACACCCGGTCTGACCTATTCGTACGTATTCGAGGCCCACGACCGCGCGGGCAACAAGCGCAACTTCGTCGGCCAGGGCTTCACGGTGTCGGCCTATCGCGTGGAGAGCCCTTCGGGCCAGACGCTGGTCCTGTCGGGACGTGATCTCGTCGCGCTGGATTCCGACGGGATGTCGTACGGCCCCACGATGCGCAGCAAGGGCAAGGAGTCCCCCATCTTCCTCGAGGTCGCGAGCTGGCTCAACCAGTCCAACAAGGTCCGGGACCCGGTGCGTGTGGCGGTCGCGGCGCGGACCATGGACCAGGCCACGACGCTCGCCAACCGCGCCTCCTCGGCCCTGGCGGGCCGCGTGATCGGTGAGCCTTCGCGGATCCAGATCGTCACGGAGATCGTGGCGGACGCGCCCGAGGATGGGGTGCTGAGGATCGGGCCCGCCAAGTAGCGGTCGCGCCTCGCCCTAGTGAAGCGCGACCGTCGGTCCCAGCGGATGCTCGCTTCCGATCGGCTCCCCGTCGCCGTCCAGAAAGACGAGTGACTTCAGGGTCCCGGCATGTTCCCCCATCCAGACGGGCTGGGCCGGGAAGTGGACCATGTGCCCGCGCTCGACCACCTCGAAGTCGAACACGGCGTCCGGACGGCGCCCCCACCACAGCGGCCCCTCACGACGCCGGAGCTCCACGCGAAGCGACAGCCCGCGATCGAAGACCATTTCTCCCGTGAGCGTGAGGTCCGATTCCGAGGGAGCCGCGATGCCGACCGGGGATACATAGGTCTCCGCGCTCACCGTGCAGAAGAACGTCGGATCCATGAGGCAGGGACCCCGGCCGAGGCGGCCCACGTAGACGGGATCCGTGAGCGGCACCCCGTCGCCGTCCCGGACCTGGACCCAGGCGGCCGGATCCGTGCCTGCCTTGGCTCGGGGAGAGCGATCCCGAATCTCCAACGCCTGCCCCCCGGGAAGAAGCGTGACCTTGGTGGTGAGGTCGCGCGGGAGCGCCGAAGGTCGCCGCGGCATGCCTCGGAAGATGAGCTCCACCCCGAGACCGTCGATGACGAGCCCGCCCTGAAGCGCCACCCGGAGCGGGGGCCCGTGTCCGTTCGTCCCGTCGGAGGAGCCGTCGAGACCGGTCGGAACGAGCGCCGCGCGGATGCACGCGGGCATGGATAGCGTGGTCGAGACCTGCTGGGACAAGACGACCATGGCGTGTTTCATGATCCGCTCAAAGCCTCCTTGCGGGCAAAGCCCCTCGCTCTGCGTCGCGGTGCCGCCGATGTCTTTCGAATTCCGCCTCCGTGAACCAGGAGCGCCACGGTGGCGGCCATGATCCTGAGATCCAGCGCGAAGCGTCCGCGTCCCCGGATGTAGCTCCGGTCGTAGCGAAGCTTCTGCTTCACGGTCTTCGTCGACTTGTCGTAGGTGTGGCGAACCTGGGCGAGTCCGGTGATCCCGGGCAGGACGGCCCAGCGCTCCTCGTATCCTGGAACGAGCTGGGTCAGTCGGTCCACGATGGCAGGGCGTTCCGGACGCGGTCCCACGACGCTCATCTCACCCCGAACCACGTTCAGGAGCTGAGGAAGCTCGTCCAGGTGGGTCCGGCGGAGAACGGCGCCCACGCGCGTGACCCGGGGGTCGGACTCCGAGGCCCACACGGGACCCGAGTCGCGCTCCGCGTCCACGACCATGCTGCGGAACTTGTACATGCGGAAGCGCCGGCCCCGAAGTCCTACCCGCTCCTGCGAGTAGAGCACCGGGCCCCGGCTCTCCAGGGCGATCGCCGTCGCGATCAGGATCAGCGCCGGCAACCCGAGCGTGAGCCCGATCAGGGCCGTGGCCAGGTCGAGGAAACGCTTCGACGCGGGGGTCGCGCGACTTCTGGGTAGGGACGGAGCCATGTTCATGCGGAAAAACGGTACCGGCCCGCCGCGGGCGGGCACCATGAGGAGGTTCCTGAATTTCGGGGCGGGTGAATCGGAACGTTGATGTCGGGGAAACCCTGATGGCGGGTGGTCGTGCGGAGGGCTAGGCGGTGATGAGCCCCATGCGGATCGCGTAGCGGACGAGACCCGCCGTGTCGCGAATCTCGAGCTTGTCCATGACGCGGCTTCGGTGGGTTTCCGCGGTCTTGACGCTGATCCCCAACACGCCGCCGATCTCCTTGGTCGTCTTTCCTTCGGCGATGAGCTGAAGCACTTCGCGCTCGCGCGCCGTCAGCGTGCGGGACGCGAGCTGCGTGCCGGAGCGGAACGCTTCCATGACCGCGCGCGAGATGCCCGGGCTCAGGTAGATGTTGCCGAGGGATACTTCCTCGATCGCCTTGATCAGATCTCCGGTCGCCTGCTTCTTCAAGACGTACCCTGAGACGCCCGCGCGCAACGCTTCGTCGACATACTCGTTCTCGGTGTGCACCGTGAGGAGGATCACCTTCACGCCCGGCGTCTCCTTGAGCGCGATGCGAGCGGCGTCGACGCCGTTCAGGCCGGGCATGCTGACGTCGAACACGGCGACGTCGGGCTTGAGATCGCGAACCATGCGGACGGCCTCGCGGCCTTCCGAAGCCTCCCCCACGATGGAGAGACCGTTGACTTCCAGAGTTACCTTGATTCCGTCGCGGACGAGAATGTGGTCGTCGGCAAGAAGGACACGAGTCGGCACTAGCTCCTCTCCAGAGCGGGGATCTCCAGCGGGGACGTGGGCTCCAAGGTCACGGCAACGCCGTGCCCTCCCTCTAGTGTAACCAAGTCGGTACGGCGGCAGCGAAGGAAAAAGTAGGGAGGAGCCCGATCCATGGCCCGAATGCGCCGCGTTCGCTTCGGCGTCACCCCGAGGGGAGTCCGTGGACCTGCGTAAGACGAACAGACCGGCCCCCGGATGAAGCGAGGGCCGGTCTCCTGCGGTATGGCCGTCAGACCCGCTGCGCTTGAGCCTGGCGCGGACCCTTGATCGCGCCCGGGAGCCCCGCGATCCGCCTCGAGATCGCGAGCTGACCCACGTGATAGGTCTGATGAAACGCGAGAATGTTCAGAAGCTCGGCGCGCGTGCACGAGCCGCCGAATGGATGAGGAACCATCGCCGCCATCGCCTTGTCGGATTGCGCCGCGATGGCCGCGAGGCAGCGTTCGCGGGAGCCGAGGAAGCGATCCCGGAGCGTGTCCCAGTCGATCGCGCGAGAGGAAGCCGTGATGGGATCCACCCCGGCCAGGGCGAGCTGATCGCTCTCCCACACGGGCTTCTCCCCGAGGAGCTTCATCACGCCGTTCTGTACTTCCACCAGATGCCCCAGAATCCAGTTGGCGCAGTTCCCGCCGGGTGAGGGCTGGGCCAGGGACTGCTCGTGGGTGATGCCGTCCAGGTTGGCCGCGGCGGTCTTGTACATGAGCGTGAAGTGCTGGGCCACCGTTTCCTGTGCCTTCATTTCTCTCACTCCTTCTCGAGTGCTCGCTTGAGCCCGGTCAGCTTCCGGGCCCAGAGGTCTTCGTACTCGCTGACCCAGCGCTCGTAGATGAGCCGGATCGGGATGACGTTGAGCGTGTTGATGACCGTGCGCCCCTCCTGACGAGTCTGCACCAGACCCGCCGCCCGGAGCACGTTCAGATGCTTCATGACTCCGAACCGGGACAGTGCCGGAAAGCGCTCCACGAGCTCGTTCGTGGAGCGCGGGTTCCCGCGAAGCAGGTCCAGGATCGCCCGCCGTCTGGGGTCGGCGAGCGCTCTCCAGACGCGGTCGAGGTTCGTGTCAGCGCTCCAGGTCGCGCTTCAGGGCTTCGAGCATCTGTCCCCAGCCCTCGGCCATCCCGTCCTTCATGTGCTCGCGGTGCTCCTCGGGGAGCGGCCCGAACACTTCGTTCTTGAAGACGAGCTTGGTTCCCGATCCCGCCGGCGCGAGCCTGACGATCATGTGGGTCGCGACCGGATTGGAGATCATCATCGGTCCGCAGAGCTCGAGGAGCGTGGGCGGCTTGATCGACTGAACGAATCCCCAGAGATGCCCGCTGTCGTTCCCGAGATCCCGGTACCAGCGGCCGCCCGGCTTGCGCTCGAGCTTCAGCGTGAGCCGGGGCTTGCCGGGCTCCCCTTCCATGTCGCAGAGGTGCTTGATGAGGCCCTCGAACACCTTCTCGGGCGTCGCCTTGATCTCGATCGTCTGCTCCATCTGAATCAGCATCTCGTCCTTGACTGCCTGGCTCATGGCGCGGCCTCTCCGTCAGCGACTTCCGGGACCCCGCTCGGAGTGACCGGGGCGCCCTTCGGGTCGTTATGTGACTAAATGGTCACCTATTCTCGGGCGGTCGTCAAGGGGAGAATTCTGCGCCCAGGCGATAGGGGGCGGCTAGGGGTTTTCCAGCTCGGTGGTCCAGATCCAGACGTCGCCCGTCTTTACCTGTTTTTCCTCCAGGGCGCGGATCGCGTCGGTCAGGGACCGGTGCGCCGCTCGGGTCGCGGGCGGCTCGACGGAGATGCCGCCCAGTCCGCGGAGGGTCTGGACCGTCTTCGGGCTGACGCGATTCGGGATCACGGGCTGTCCCCGGGCGGCTCTCGGGAATCCGCTGAGCTCCCGCTCCCACTGGTCCAGCGGCCCGCGCGACGCGATGGTGATGATCGATTCCCGCCCGCCCTTGCTGGTCACGTTCCAGTAGACGAGGCTATCCCCCATCGAGCCAGGAAGATGATGGCGCACCGAGGGAGCGAGTGGATTCTGGGTCGACAGACCCGGAATCGGGAAGAGCACGAAGACGTTTCCCGTACGATCCTCGTTGAGCACGTACACGTACATGGAATCCACACCCTCGAGGAGCATGGAGAGACGGTCTCCCGGCGCGACTCGCGTGCCGGCGGTCACCGCTTCCTCCACCCCTCCGGGCGAGAGACGGCGGAGCGATGCCGACGCAGTCAGCGCGCCGCGGGGCGGCACGACCGGCGTCCCGCCGGGCTCTACCGTCTCGAGGCGGTGCCGCGCCGCTTCCCGGTCCTTCGGCCTCGCATGGGGCCATAGGAGGATGGCCAGGCCCGCTACCGCGCCGGCGAGCACCAGTCCCCGCCACCCTCGGAGAGGAGAGAGCGCCCGAAGAAGGCGATCCCACCCGGACGGGCGCGGCATGCTCGCCGCGAGCGCGCTCTCCAGAGCGCCCGCGCTCGGATACCGATTCTTCGGATCCGGCGCGATGGCGCGCTCGACGACCTGGACAAACTCGAGAGGCAAATCCGCCCGCCGGTCCCGCAACGGAACGTACGCTCCGCGCTCGTGGCACGTCACGATCTCGGCGAAGTCGGTCGCGTCGATCGGGTACTTCCGGCTCACGAGCCAGTAGAGGAGCACGCCCAGGCCATAAATGTCCGTCGGCGGCCCGGCGATCTCGCCGTGGAGCTGCTCCGGGGGCATCACCATCGGGGTGCCGTAGATGTGGCGGCTTGGCTGGGTGTCGCCGGCCTCGAGGTCGGCGCCCGATCCGAAGTCCATGAGGACGATACGCCCGCCGTCCTCGCGCATCACGTTCCTAGCTTTGATGTCCCGGTGGATGAGGCCTGCGCCGTGCACGGCCGAGAGTGCGCGGCAAAGGTCGAGCCCGATGCCGCCCGCCTCCCGAGGGCCCAGGACGCCGTGGCGATTCACGTACGTCTCGAGGGTCTGCCCGCGGATCAGCTCGGTCCAGATTCCGTAGCGTCCCTCGTGGATGTCCGCGCCGTAGACGAGGACCACATTGGGGTGACGCACGCGGGCCAGGCGGCGCGCCTCGGACAGGAACCGGTCGGCCGCGGCGCCGGAGGGCTCCTCGAATTTGAGGAGCTTGAGCGCGACGTCCATCTGAAGCGTCGGGTCGTACGCCCGGTAGACCTCGCCCCACGCCCCGTAACCCAGGAGCTCCCGGATCCGGAGGTGCTTCCATGTGGCAATCGCCGGAGGGGTTTGCACCGTCTCCGCCAGACCCTGCGTAGGCCCCGGGGCCGGGGGCGCCGAGGAATGCACCTTCCGGATCTGCTCCACGATGTGAAGGTGCTCGAGCGCCATGTGTGCTCCCGGCTCCGTCGTATCCCGTTGCCGCGCCCAATCGACCGGCGTGCCGTCCGCGACCGCCCCCGCGATTTCGTCGAGAGGATCGAGCCGCTCGTCGCCCATCATCCGCCCCCTCGGAGCTCGTCCATCGCCTTCGCGAGATGGACGAGCGCGCGGGTCACGAGCATCCGGGCCGCGTTGCCCGTCGGGCGATCCAGCGCCTCGGCGATCTCCGCGTAGCTGTAGCCCAGCTCGATGCGCAGCACCACCGCCTCCCGCTGTTCCGCTGAAAGCTGCTCCATCGCCGCCTCGTATCGCTCCATCGCGTCCCTGCCGATCACTTCCTCGAGGGGAGAAGGGGCGGGGAGCTGCATCCTCTCATGGAGCTCCACCCGGACCGGCCTTCGCGCCACGCGCCGGACTTCATCCCGGAGCTGGTTGATGAGGATCTGGCGCAAATAGGCCAGGAACGCCCCCTCGTGCCGCGGCTCGAAGGTCTCTACATGTTCCAACGCTCGAACGACCGTGACCTGCACGAGGTCATCGGTGTCGAGGATGTCGCGGGCGTTCGCGGGGAGGCGGCCGTGGGCGAACCGGCGCAACGCGGCCATGTAGCGGGCCGCGAGGCGGTCCTTGGCGCGTGGGTCTCCGGCCCGGACCAGGGCGAGGAGGCGTGCGGTGGATTCGAGGCTGGCCATCTAGTTCAGGCCGCGACGGCAGGACTCAGGGCTGAACGACCAGTTTGAATCGAGCGCCGATGGGGAAATGCTGCACCTTTCCGCTCGCGTTCCTGAGAATGATAGACGCGATGCGAGGGTCTGCCGGAGCCAGGATCTCCACCTGGCCGCTGGATCGCAGCGTCGTCCCGCCCGGCCTGCCTTGCGAGAAATCGCAGCTGCGCAAGAGCCTCGGATCCTCCATGGTGTAGCTCAAGCTTTCCAGCGGGTGGTCCGCTGAGTCGCGAAACGCGACCGCAAAGCCTCCGGCCCCGGGAGGACGATACGGCATCCGGCCCGGACGGAGGAATACGCTGTCGGGTTGGTATCCGAGGGAGTCTTGGACGATCTGGAACTTGAGCGCGACGTGCTGGCGTGTCGAGTCGTGGAGCGCGGCGGGATCGAAGGGCCTGACCCCCCGCTCCGCTTCGCGGATCTCTGATATTTCTTTGTTGCGCTGATCCTGGCAGCCGGCACCCAGCAGGGCTACGAGCAGCGCGAGAATCCAGCCCCTTGTGATCCGCACGTGGCGACTCCAAACCGGCGAGGCTATGGCGCACCTCGACGCGCGTTATCCTCGGCCGCCCAGATCACGCGATCCTGGCACGGCCGATCGTACCGAGAACGCCCCTCTCCCGAGGTGTTCATCTGACACTGGTCATTGCACAGCTTCCACCAGACATCAGCTATCTGGCGCGCATCCGATGCCGACTTCCCTCTCCGGGGGGCATCCGACTCCGCATCCACTCTTGCACTCCAGTTGTTCGGATCCGGATCCACCTTCCGATGTACTCCGCCATCGTACTCGTCCGCCAACCCGAAGAGACCGTGTCCCGATTCGTGAAGGATCGTGCCTCGATTCTGCATCTCCGTGGAGTAGAGTCTCAGGTCCGTGTACGTGTAGTCCGTGAGCTCCTTGCTGTGCATCAAGACGCGACCTTCGGCGAAAGAGAGATGATCGAAATTCATCGGCGGCTGATGATCTCCCCCCCCAGCCCTCGCTACCTCGTAATCGACCGATTTGCCCGTGTACGGATTGATGTAGAAGTTGAAGGAGCGCCGGAAGAGCTGCGTCGTGGGCTCGTCCAAGAACGCCTCGCGGATCATCCCCAGGCAGTTGTCGCGGAACGTCTCCATGTCGGATTCGGAAATGTCCTCATCCGGTATGAACACGATATCGAACGCCTGGTCTTGGTTGCCCACGACGTAGACGGGAGCCGGGTCGAGCGGCACCGGATACGGTCGCGTCGCAAACTTGACATCCTGGTCGTACGATTGCGTGCCCGGGGAGCACCCGCCACCCGACGAGGCCGCTTTGACCGCGAATCGGTACCGGACGAGTGAGTTCGTCGGATATCCTCCGCTCTTCGTGAAATCGACCCTCCGTCCCGGACGATTCCAGGACTGGAGCAGGACCTCGCTCCCGGGCGCCTCCGCGCCTGTCTCGTCGACCTTGGAAACCGTCTCATAGAGCTCGACTTTCTCGAGACTCGCGGACGAGACGTTCTCGAGCGTGTACGTCACGTCCTGCTGCTCCGCCGGATAGATCGGATGATGATAGATGATCGTTACCGGAATCTCGCGCGGACTCGGGTGGCAGCCGAAAAGCAAGGCGAGGACCACGACAAGGAGCTGCGCCTGAGTCCGTCCTCTCAGCAGCTGCACAGGGAGTTCACCTTGTGATCTTCAGGGTCCCTTCCCGGTTCCGCGGGGACGCTGTGCTCGAATTTCACATGAATGCCTTTGTGGACGCAGTTCGGATCGGGTGTCGGGTTGTCCCCCTCGGGGGAGCAGTCCTCATGCGGCTTGCCCCTCTGTCTCTTCCAGATTTCCCACAGGTTCGCCCTGAGCTGAGGGTCATCGATGACAAGATTGTCATTGGCATCGATGTGCACCTGTGACGTGGATGTCTTGGACTTCCCGTTATGGCACCCCGCGAGCAGAGCCATTCCCGCCAGCGATGCGTTTCGCAAGAACTCGCGACGGTTCGGGTCCCGTTTCATGCATGACCTCCTTCCCCTGTGGTCTTCTCGTCCGTTCATCTCCACCCGCCCGCAGCAACAAAGGCGGCCCAGTAGAACGGATGCGTGCAGCGACCTTGGACGCGAAGCGACTTCAAGACCGCGAGATCGGCTTCGCGAACCGCCTCCGCCGTTTCAAGGTTCCTCCGAAACCGTCCCTCGTAGAGGGCCCTCATCCAATCTCTCGCGCAACGGTCCTCCACCGGCCAAAGGCTCATGATCAACGTGCCTGCCCCGGCGACTTCGAAGGCACGCCTGAGTCCGAGGACGCCCTCCCCCGACAGGACCTGGCCGACGCCCGTGTCGCAGGCGGAGAGAACCACCCAGTCCACGCCGGAGAGGTTGAGCGACGCGATCTCGTCGGCGGTGAGGATCCCGTCGTCCTCCCCGGGGCCGAGCCTCGTCCGACGATTGGCGCCGGCGAGTGCGAGACCCGAGAGAAAGAAGGGATTCGAGACGGCCCGAGTGGTCGAATGAGCCGCCGCGGCCACGCTGAGCCCGCCCATGCCTCGCGGAGTCGTCGCCCCGTCCTCGGTTGACCTGCCGCAATGTCCGTCCAGGAAGAATCCGTGCGTCGCGAAGTGAGCGACCCTCCTTCCCGGGAGGAGCTCTTTGACAGAGCGTTCGCCGGCGCTCTGTCCCTCGAGTGTCACGACTTCCTCCGGTCGCCAGAACCCTCTGATCTCCTCGACCTCGTTCACCGTTTCCGGGAGGGGCTCGAAGCGAAACGATCGAAAGCTCTCGCAGTCTGTCACCGCCTCTCGATAGGCAGCGCGGTCCGATGCGCGCGCGGGGGACCTGGAGGCCGCCATGGGCAGAACGGAAGCCGGCGACCGCGGGATCTCCGGCAGGTCGAACGAAGCGCCTCCCAAGGCGAGGAGGCCGGTCCCGGGAGAGGGTGGGTCCCTCGGAGCCACGAGATCCCGCTCGGCGGAAAGGTAGTGCAGGACATAAGGGGACTCGATCAGGTAGCCCGTGTTCGGCGCGGGTAGAGCGACCACGTTGAGCAAATCGAGCGATCCGTCGGGAACCATAAAGACCATCCTGGAGCCATCGAGCAGGTTCGCGATCGGATCCCAGACTCGGACGCGGAGGGCTTGGCCTGCGGCGCGACACGCGGCCTCGGAGGCGAACTGCGCTCGCGCATCTCCATCCGGCGGCTTCCCTGCGAGTTTTCGCCAGCGCTCGATCAACCGATCGATCTCTTCGGCCGATCCGAGCGCGACTGTCTTCGGCGTTCGATCTCTTCCAAGCACAAGGGCGAGGAACGACCGCGCGTGCCCTTCGCCGTAGCCCAGAATCGAAACGAGCGCCGAACCCGATGGAAGGGCCGAAACGATCTGATCCCAGCCCAGCGCCGCTCGATCCTGACCTCTGCGAAAGGACGCGCTCCGAGACGCCAGCTCGCGCTCCGCGCGCTCCACGTCCTCGCGAGCGCGAGCCACGAGCGCCCGGCTCCGCTCCGGTGCTTCGCCGGATGATCCGTGAACCAGAAGATTGGCCAGACGGCTCCGGGCGCTCTCCAGCTGCTTCGCCTTGTCGACCACATCTCCAGCGCCCTCGACCATCCGAGCCCGCTCGGCGACCTCGTCCAGCACGAGCGCTCGGGAACGGATCACAGCGTCCCAGACTCGCCGTACGACTTCGGCCCGCGCGGACCCGGTACCCGGTAGGGCCGCGAGAGCCACATCGAGTCCCGTCTTCAGGGAGGAGGTGTACAGGAGCGCCTGGCGCTCGGCGACCCCATGAACGGTCAGCCTCAGGTGCTCGCGATTCACTTCGGCCGCCGTGAGAGCCGTGTTCAAGGCGGCGAGCGAGTCACCGGTTGCGAGCTGGAAGGACGCGTACTCGACGAGCGTTCGTCCGAGATCTGGATGATTGGGTCCGGAAGTTCGGCGCAGCAAGTCCACCGTGCGTTCGTAATAGCCCCGGGCCTCCGCCTCCTTGCCGCGATTCCTCGCCACCATGGCCAAGCCGCGCAGGCTGATCCAGGCGTCCGGATGATCCGGTCCGAGCGACCCCTCCAGCTCCCTGAGGGCGCGCTGAAGCGCCTCGGCGGCTCGCGACATGTCTTGGTCTTCGAGATAGACCCAGCCGAGCTTCGAGCGGACCCATCCCAGAACGGGATCCCGTGGCGCCGTCTTCTCAAGGATTTGGACGGCCCGTTTGTAGCATGCCTTGGCTTTCGATAGATCCCCCATGCCCTCCAGCGCGTCACCCAGAACGCTGAGCGTGGTCGCGACGAGAGGATGATTCGCACCGTAGAGATCCTCGCGCAGACGAAGAGCTCGCTCGAGAACCTCCACGGCACGGTGATGGTCGCCGATCTCGTCGTAAACGGCTCCCAGATTGTGGTAGCCCGTCGCCATCGCCCCCTTGTTCGGCGTAGACGAATGCTCCCAGAGCCCGATGGCCTCCTCGTAGAGCGGGATCGAACCGGAGAAGTCACCGGTGCTGTAGCGAGCGACGGCCAGCATGTTCAAGCCGTTGACGCGCTCGGGGTCCTCTGGCTCTAGGGAGCCCTGCTCGATCGCGACCGCCTGCTCGGCGAGCGCGAGCCCCTCCGCATAGTTCCCGAGATCGTGGTGGACGCTGCTCAACCCCAGGAGACTCTTGGCCACATCGGGATGGTTGCTCCCCAGCGCTTGCTTCCGGATCTTGAGCGTTTGCTCGAGCATCGACCGTGCTTGCGCGTAATCCTTCAATCCCAGATAGAGCAGGCCGAGGTTGTACAGGCTCGTCGCGTAGCGAGGATCGGTGACGCCGAAGATCCGCTCCTTGATTCGCAGGGCGCGTTGGCACACCTCCAGAGCCTCAGGCTCAGCGCCCTTCCCGCCTCGTCGGAGCGCGACGGCAAGCTCATCGAGAACCTCGGCCACTTCCGCCGACTCCGAGCCATGGACACGCTCCGCCTCGCTCAGGCTCGCCCGAGCGGCCCGCTCCGCGTCAGCCGATCGGCCCACCCTATTCCAATGCCGGATTACTTCGATCTCGGTTGCGGCCGAGAGGACGGGCGAACCAACCACGAAGGCGATCGCGACAATCCAGCATTTCTGTAGTGTGACGCTCGCCATTTCAACCCGTACCGGGCGCTGAAGCGACGGCCAGAGGGATGCGTCGCTCACGTCCCGCCTCATCCAACGGTTCGGCATAGCCCTTCATCGGACATTTCAGAGCCTCTGGATCCGCCGTCCATACGCCGCGCATCCATTGGAACAGCTTCTGAGCATCCACCTCGACGGTGCCATCCTCGCGAAGGTGTCCGACCTGATTGTTCGGATGCTCCAGGGACACCGTACACTTGTTGAGACGGCCATTGGCCCGAACGAGATAGGAATTCGCTCGAGCCGCGTAACACACGGAGTCTGACGGCGACATTTGCATCGTCCGGAGTCCCCGGGATCGAGCGTAGGAGCGCAGCTCCTGAAATATCGCCTCGCCCTCGCTTCGCTCGAATACCGCGAGGTTGGCGTCGTTCGGTCCGCCGAGTCGGGACAGACCCCGGATGAACATCTCGAACCGGGGATCCGCGCCAAATGCGTCCGCGCATTCGTCGATGAACTGAGAGATGGCCCGCGCGTTCTCTCGGTCCACGTGAACACGGAGTGTGACGGTGAACTCTCGCCCCAGACCGCGCAGTGCGAGAAGGTTTCCCCAGATTCGATCGAATGTCCCTCCGCCGCCCGCGAGGACGCGCTTGCGGTCGTGCCATTCCCGCGGTCCATCGAATGAGATCTGATACCTCGCAACGCCCAGATCGAGAAGCCGCTCCGCCAGAGCAGGCGTCAAGAAGTATCCGTTCGTCGTCGCGTCGGAGGCGATGCGGAGCCTGGGATTTGACCCTGCGAGTTCACGGACGTGCGTCATCACGTCCTCGATCACTTTGCGGGCCAGGAGGGGCTCTCCCCCGAACCACGAGATCGTTAGGGCGTGGAGGGACGAGGCTCTACGAGTGATCCAGGCCTTGATCCCACGCACGACCCACGGCTCCATTCGCTTGTACCGGAAGTCTTCATAGCAATAAACGCATCGGAAGTTGCACGCCTCGGTCGGCATGACGATGAGATGGAGGGATTCATTCGATAGGCACGAGAGAGGGATGTCGAAGGAAGCGCTGCGAGTTTGCTTCGCGGACATGAACGTGTCCCTCACGAGAAACCGGACCCGCAGAACACCCTGCAACCTGGTGCGGATCGGTTACCTACTTCAGCTGGAGGCTCCTTCTCTCAGCGTTGCCTCCAGATCCCAGACTGCAAGTCTTGCGCGTTTCCCCGTGTAGGGAACGGTAGTGGCAGGGCAATGCGAACGGCAGGTCGTCGATGCGGAGAGTAGGGGAGGCCGCTACGATGCCCGAGCGCGATGCCATGAAGAGCACGCCGCACCGGGGCTGAAGCTACTTTACCAAGCACATCCACGACCCCCCCGGGTTCGCGGAATGAAGAGCATGGCTTCAGATTCGAGGGGTCGTACGTTACCACTCGCAGGTTCGATTGTCAAGTTCTTGATCTGACGAGGGATAGACCGAACGCCGGCAAAGGAAGAGGCCCCCCGTTTTCACGAAGGGCCCCAAATTACTCCCGGCGGCGACCTACTCTCCCACACGGTCTCCCGTGCAGTACCATCGGCGCTGGAGGGCTTAACTTCTCTGTTCGGAATGGGAAGAGGTGTGAC
>Ga0075433_10000062_pt1 | contig 46932 bp, 43 predicted proteins | sample RhiMethybrSRZTD2_FD_75299 | JGI IMG/M metagenome (GOLD analysis project Ga0075433, IMG submission 75299) | Populus rhizosphere microbial communities from Tennessee, USA - Rhizosphere MetaG P. TD hybrid SRZTD2 | ecosystem: Host-associated > Plants > Roots > Rhizosphere > Soil | place: USA... | reverse complement strand
TCCGACTGCTGGACCGCCCGCTCCAGCAGCGGGACGGCCTCGCCCGCGCGACCCGAGATCGAGTAGCCGACGCCGAGCGCCGAGGCGATCGGCGGAAACCAGAGCGAGAGCTTCCAGGTACGGCAGAGATCGAGACCCCGCTCGAGGATCGGAATCCCCGCTTCGAAGTTTCCCTGACGGACGTAGAGACTGCCGATTCCGGCGTCTGCCGTGGCGAGCGTGAACGGATGGTCGACCGCCTCGGCGATCCTGAGCCCGGCGCGCCCGATCCGCGCGCCGTCTTCGAACTCACCGAGCTCGGTGAGACACCAGACCAGCGACGTGCGCGAGTGCACCGACGGGAACTGCGCGAAGCCGTACGACTGGAGCGCCAGGTCGCCGTCGAGCATGTCGATGTTGCGGCTGAGGAAGCCGGCGGCGCGCCGATAGTCGCCGAGCGCGTGGTACGTCTGACCCAGGTACGTGTTCGCCCGCAGACGAAGCTTGAAATCGTCGACGGCATCGGCGATCGCCAGCGCCTGGTGGCCGTAGTCGATCGCGCGGTCCTGGTCGCCCATCAGCCGGAAATAGTCGGTCAGGTACGCCGAGGCCTCGCCGAGGCGGCGCTGGTCGCCGAGGGTGCGCGCCAGCGCCTCGGCTTCGCGCAGACACTCGAGGATGCGCTCGAACTCGCCGAGCGGCTGGAGTGTGTTGCGCAGGTCGAACCGCAGATCGACCGTGCGCTCGGTCCGCTCTCGGCTCTCGGGCAAGCGGCCGAGCGCCGCGAGCGCGCGATCGAAGCACGCTGCCGCTTCCTGATGTGCGCACCGCGAGTACGCTTTCGTCCCGGCCTGATGGAGATATCCGTGCGCCTTCCCCCACGACCCGCCCTCGAAGGCGTGGTGCGCGAGCCGCTCGACGTGATCGGCGAGCCTCGTAGGATAGAGGCGCTCGATCGCCTCCGCGATACGTGCGTGCAAGGTGCGCCGCGCCTCCCCGACCAGCCGCGCGTAGGCCACCTCGTGCGTCAGGGTATGCTTGAACGTGTATTCGGTCTCCGGCCCTACGCTCGTCTCATAGAGGAACTCGGCGCTCGTGAGGCGATCCAGCGCGCGCGCCAGCGCATCCTCGGGCAGCCCCGACACGGCGTGCACCACCTGGAACGACACGTCCTTGCCGACGACCGCCGCTACTTCGAGCAGCCGCCGCTCGTCGGTGGCGAGCCGCTCGATGCGGCCGCCGAGCACCTCCTCGACCGTGTCGGGTACCGTCATCGGCGCAGCGCCCCCGATCTGCTCCCGAACCGTGCGCGCGAGCTCCTCGACGAAGAAGGGGTTGCCCTCGGCCTTCGCGACGATCAGCTCGTAGAGCGAGTCGGCCGCCCGGTCGGCCCCGAGGACCGACTTGACGATGTGCAGGCTCTCCTCGGGAGCGAGCGGCTGGAGCGAGACCTGGGTGGCGTAGGACTTCTCGCGCCAGGACGGCCGGTATCCATCGCGGTACGTGCCCACCAGGAGCAGGCGCGCGCCCGGGATGACCTCGGCGAGCGAGGCGAGGAACTCCTCGGACGTGCTGTCGATCCAGTGCAGGTCCTCGATGACGAGGACCAGCGGCGACTGCCGGCTCCGCCGCAGCAGGAGCTGGCGCAGCGTCTCGAAGATCCGCCCCTTCGTCACGTCCGGCGTGAGAGCCGCGAACCGCTCGGCGTCCTGCTCGATGTCGAGCAGCTGGAGCAGGTACGCGGCGGTGTCGAGCAGATCCATGCCGGCCTCGAGGAGCGCCGTACGCGCTTTGTCGGCCATCACGGCCGGCGCGTCGCTCTCCGAGATTGCGCACGCTGCCCTGAGGATGTCGAGGATTGGCAGATACGGTACCGCCGTGCCGTGCGAATGACACTGGCCCTCGAGACACGTCACGCCGCGGCCGGCGAGGCTCTCGCGAAACTCGAAGATCAGCCGGGATTTCCCGATCCCCGCCTCGCCGCTGATCCCGACGATCTGACCGCGGCCGCGGATCGCCGAATCCAGGCGGCTCGATAGGAGCTCGAGCTCGCGGTTGCGCCCGACGAACGTGGAGACCCGCCCTTCGTGACCGGGCCCGGTCCGACCGCGACCGATCAATGCGTAGGCGCGGCCTCGCGCAAACTCGTCGCCGCTGAGCTCGCGGAACTCGAATCCGCGGGTGAGGAAGGGCACCGTCGCTTCACTGACCATCACGCTGTCGGCACCGCCGCGCTCGACCAGGGCGTTGAGGACGATCAGCGACGCCTGCTTGCCCTCCAGGTCGAGCTCCGGCGCTCCGGCGCCGCGTCCGACGAGCATCTGGCTCGTGTGGACCGCCACCTTGATCGCTGGACCGGGGCCCGCGTCCTGTCGGGCTCGCGTGACCGCATTGACCATCGCCATCGCGGTGTGCGCTGCGCGGCTCGGTGCGTCCTCCGTTAGATCGAGGCCGAACGCCGCGGCGATACCGGTCGGCCCGCGGCCTTCGATCGTGCCGCCGAAGCTCCGGACCTTGTCGACCAGGAGCTCCAGCGCTCGGTTGGTCTCGAGTAGCGCCTCGGGCGCCGACGGCGCGAGCAACGAGGCGCGCAGCATCGTGACGCGCCGACGCTGCCACTCGAGCGGCGCCGACGTTGTCGGGGGCGCGAGCACCGGGCTCGGGGCGGCGGCCGGCGTGGCGGCGGGGGGCTTCTCGGCCAGGCGAACCGCCGGCCGCCGTTCGGGCCGCGGCGGCGGCGCGGGCGCTTCGCCGGGCCGCAGCCCGTATTTCTCGATGCGCGCGCGCAGCGTGTTTCGTGAAATCCCGAGCAGCGCCGCCGTGCGCGAGATGTTCCAGCCGGTCTGCGCCAGCACCTCGATCACGCGATCGCGTACGGCGTCGTCGAGCGAGCTCGCGGCCCCACCGCTCGGCGCGGCCGCCGCCGGCGCCTTCGTCGCGGCGGCCGGCACCAACCCGAGCGCCTCGGCGGTCACGACCAGGTCCGACGACAGGAGCGCCACCCGCTCCATCAGGTTGGCGAGCTCGCGGACGTTGCCTGGCCACTCGTAGGCGTGCAGCGCCGCGTGCGCATCGGCGGTGAGCGTCTTCACCGAGACACCGTAGTCGGCGCACGCGCGGCCGAGATAGTGCTCGGCCAGCATCACGATGTCGTCACCGCGCTCGCGCAGTGGCGGCAGCGACAGCGTCAGCACCGCGAGCCGGTGATAGAGGTCTTCTCTGAAGCGCCGGTCCTGGATCGAGGTCTTCAGGTCCTCATTGGTGGCGGTGAGAATCCAGACGTCGATCGGCTCGTCGCGCGTGCTGCCCAGGCGTCGCACTGTCCGCTCCTCGAGCACCTTGAGGAGCTTCGCCTGCAGTCCCTCGGACAGGAGGCCGACCTCATCGAGGAAGATCGTGCCCCGGTGCGCGGTCTGCAGCAGGCCGGGCTTGGCCCGCCGCGCGTCGGTGAAGGCGCCCCGCTCGAAGCCGAACATCTCGGCCTCCAGCAGAGTTTCCGGAATTGCCGCGCAATTGACATCGACGAACGGCCCGGCCGGTCGGGGGCCGGCGCGGTGAATGAGCCTGGCGAGAAGCCCCTTCCCGGTTCCGGTCTCGCCCTGAATCAGTACCGGCGGAAGACGGCGGGCGTCCTGCTGTCGCGCGAGGAGCCGCTTGAGCTTGTCTCGGATCGCCTCGATGCCCGGACTTTCACCGAGCAGCTCGGCCAGTTGTTTCATGGCTCCCGCATCTTACTCGGCGGTCAGTATGGTGTTCAACTCTTGACCAGTACGGGCGCCATCTCATCGCAGATCTGCTCGATAACATAATGTTTTCATGAGATTTCCGGATGGTATCCGCCTTGCGTTATGAACCGGGCCATGGAGGCAGCCATGATGGAGATCTCGTCGGGCCGCTGGCTCTGCTTGTCGATCCCAGCGATCGCCTCGGCGCTCGGACTGATGCTCGTGGCGGCGGCCGTCATCGACGGGTTCGCCGACCGCGCGATCGGAACCGGGACTCATATCGCCTGGCAAGCCGAGCTCCTCAAGGTCGAGGAGGCCCTCGCGCGGGGTGACGTCGCCGCGGCCGAGCGCCAGTGGCGCGATGCGTACGCGGCGGCGCTTCGGAGCCGTCACTGGCAGGGCATGGTCGCGACGGGCGACACCTATCGGGTTCTCGGCGCCCGCGCCGGCTTCCACGCAGCCGCCGTCGCGAAAGCCCGCGAGGCCTATCTGGCCGCCCTGTTTCGCGCGCGAGCCGAAGGATCGATCGATGGCGTGCTGCGTACGGCGGAACGGTTCGCCGAGCTCGGCGACCGCGCGGTCGTCGAGCAGTGCATTCACGTCGCGCGTCAGATCGCGGCGCGATCGCGGGATCCGCAGGCGGATGAGCACGTTCGCGCGTTCACGGAGCGCTGGGCGGCCGACGCCCAGGGGATCGACCACCGGGGCCTGACCCCATGAGCGCGGTGCACAACTTCACCACGGAGGTTTCGGCTGTGATGGCATACCCCATGTTCGGCAAGATCGAGACGCTCGGCCCCTGGACAGCTCACACCCAGGCGATGGACCAGGCGCTCGCGAGCAACAACCCAGGAGAGGCGATTCGCGCGTGGCGCCAGGCGTATTCGTCGGCGCTCAGTCACCCGGGCTGGCTCGGGCTCCTGACGGTCGCCACCGCGTCGCTGCGGCTCAGCGCATTTCCGGGACTCGCGCGCGATGCGGCCGCTCGCGCGCGCGAGACGTACTGGATCGCGTTCTTTCGCGCGCGACAGCAGCATTCGCTCAACGGCGTCCTGCACGCCGCGGAGGCGTTCGGCCAGCTCGGCGATCACGCAACGGTCGAGCAATGCATGCGCGTCGCCGAGGGACTCGCGTCGCGCACGGGCGACGCGGAGGAGCTCAACCGCGTGCGTCTCATGGGCGCCCGGTTGTCGGATCGCGCGCTGATGACCGAACGCGGTGCGCCCGTCTGAGCGCGAAGCGGATTCGGAGCCATTCGGATTTCGAGAGCAGCCTAACGAGGACAGTCTAGCGGCGCGGAACGCGGCCGGCGGGCTGCGAAAGAGGATCTTCTTTCTTCTGCTCGACCTTCGGCGGCGTGACGGCCACCCAGCCGCGCGACTTCATGCAGTCGTCGTCGAGCTTGCCCTTGACGGTGCACTCTTTCAGATCACGGCGGAACTCTTCCGTCGTGTAGGTCTGGTTGAGCTTCATCCACTCGCGGTTGTCGCTGCTACCGCACGCCCCGAGCGCGAGTGTGGTCAGCAGCAGGATCGACGTCGGCCCGTATCGCATCACGTGGCATTGTATCGCACGCTCGCGCTGTCGCTTCCTCACGACGTCGTCGCCCCCGGACCGCGCGCCGGCGTCGTCGGGGAAAACAGCACGTAGCCCACGCCCGAGCGTCCGAGCCAGACGCGACGAAGCTCGTCGAGCCGGTAGCGGCGCGCGACCTCGGCGGCCCTCGGCGCGGCGGGGTCGTTTACGAACACCTCGCCGTCCGCGTAGCCGGTCAGGACCAGCAAGTGCCCGGGCGTGCGCGCGATCGCGGCGCCGGTCAGCTCGCCGGTGTCGTACCGAACGGACGCGATGACCGGCATCCCACGCTCGAGGCACCACGCCGCGGCCGCCCAATCCGGAAATCGCAGGAGATATCCGCCGATGCCACGTCGGCTCGCGGCGCAGATCGCCGCGGGCCAGACACCATAGAGATCGAGCTCGGGCTGGAGCATCTCCCGCGCGATCTCGGCCACGGGGACCCTGGTGCCGTAATAGGCCAGCACCATCGCGACGCACGTGGGCGAGCACACGCGGTGTCGAAGACCCTCGTCCTCCTCCATCTGGCTGAGCGCTGGTACGGCCAGGCGCGCGCCGATCGTCGAGACGTGCTCGTCCGAGCCCGGGCTCCACGCCGAAAGGGATACGCACCACGGCGAGACCAAGGAGCCCGCGGCGCCGGCCGGCGCGCGCAACGCCAGGCGAAGACTCTCGGCCGGCGGGCTCGCGATGAATTCGTCGATCTCACAGGCGAGGCGCTCGGTTCGACTGGTCCCGTCGGCGAATCGCGCGTGACCGACGACGGCGCTCGAGACCCACGGCGACCACGCCCCGGCGGCGAACGTGGAGAGCTCGAACCGGAAGCCAAGGGGGCTCTCTCCGAGGGCGCTGAGCGCCGGCACGAGGCGATGGGCCGGTTGGCGAGGGCGCCACTCCGGGAACGTCACCACGAGATCGGGGCCGTCGGTCTCGACCGACGGCGCGGCTTGGACACCGCGATCACACGACGGCGGGACGACCCGCGCGAGCGAGCCGGACGGCCACGCGCTCGCGGCGAGGAACAGGTCAGTGGGCAAACGAACGCGATCTTTCTGGAAGTACCGGGGAATATCGGGGGCGTGGGCGGTAGCTATCCGCCCACGGCCACCCCTTTTCGCATTGCGCAGTCCGGGCTGCGCGTCCCGACTTGCGCCGGGAGTGAGTTACCACAACTCGTGGGCGCCACTCGGAACCGCTAGCAGGCTCCGTGGGGCGCGGCTAACCAGTCCGGTGGTGTCTTCTCCATCCACACCTCCTGGATTTTGCGTGGTCCCACGACGGCGCGCGACACCCCATCGCGTCGCCGTACCTCCTCTGTACCTCGGCGGTGGAACCTCGTCAAGCCCCACCCTCAAGCTCGGGCGGCGCGCGGCGCGCTATCGCCCGCGGAGCCGCGGATCGAGGACGTCGCGCAGCGCGTCGCCCAGCATGTTGAAGCCGAACACCGCGAGCGAGATCGCGATTCCCGGCCAGATCGCCATCCACGGCGCGCGGAACATGTAGGTGCGTCCGGAGCCCGAGAGCATCGCGCCCCACGCGGGATACGGCGGTGGCACGCCGAAGCCGAGGAACGAGAGCCCCGACTCGGCCAGGATCGCGGCACCGAGGCCGATGGTGGCCAGGATGATGATCGTCGCGACGACGTTGGGCAGGATGTGGCGCAGCAGGATCCGTGCGTGGCCGCAGCCCAGCGCGCGCGCCGCTTCGACGTACGTCCCCTGCGCGATGGCGATCGTGGCGCCGCGGATCACCCGCGAGTTGACGGCGGCGATGATGATGCCGAGCGAGAGGACGACGTTGAGGAGCCCTGGCCCCAGTACGGCCATGACCGACAGCACGATGACGAGATAGGGAAACGACAGCCACGCGTCGACGACGCGCTGGACCACCAGATCGTAGGCGCCGCCGAAGTAGCCGCACGACACACCGATCGCCGTCGCGAGCACGACCGCCAGCGCGACGGTCGCGAACCCGACCGTGACCGACACCCGGGCCCCGTAGACGATGCGACTCCACATGTCACGGGAGAGGTTGTCGGTGCCGAGCCAGTGCGCCGCCGAGGGCGGCCGCATGCGCGCCCCGCGGATCGTGTCATCGTAGCCGTACGGCGCGATCTGCTCGGCGAACAGGGCCATCACCAGCATCGCGCCGACGATCACGCCGCCGAGCGTGCCGAGCGGCTTGCGCCGGGCGAACCGGCCGAGCGCGCGCAGGGCGTCGACCCTGCCGGTGCGCGCACGCCCGGCGGCGGCCGGCGCCGGCGTGATGTGCTCGGGGATCTCGACGCGCGTGCTCACGGCGGGGACCTAGTACCGAATCCGCGGGTCGAGAACGGCGTAGAGCGCATCGACCGTGAGATTGATGACGACGATCAACGAGACGACGACGAGATTCACGCCCTGGATCACCGGGTAGTCGCGCTGGTTGATTGCGTCGAACAGGAACCGGCTCATGCCGGGCAGTCCGAACACGGTCTCGATGATCACCGTGCCGCCGATGATCTGGGGCAGCTGCGTGCCGAGCAAGGTCACCACCGGGATGATCGCGTTACGAAGGCTGTGCTTCATCACGATCACGCGCTCGGCGAGCCCCTTGGCCCACGCGGTGCGCACGTAGTCCTGGCGGAGCACCTCGAGCAGCATGCCGCGCGTCAGGCGCATCAGCGCGGCGCCGGTGGCGATGCCGAGGATCACCGCCGGCAGGAGCAGCTGGGTCACGTGGCCGAACGGATCGCGCGAGAACTCGACGAAGCCGGTCACCGGCCGCCAGCCCCACCAGATCGCCGGCAGGACAATCAGCAACGTCGCCAGCCAGAAGGCGGGCACCGACAGCCCGAGGATCGCCAGGCTCCGCGCGAAGTAGTCGCTCAGGCTGTCCTGGCGCGCCGCCGAGACGATGCCAACCGGGATCGCGATCAGGAGCGCGAAGAACAGACCGAAGAACGCGAGCTCGAAGGTGACCGGCAAGCGCTGGCCGATCTCTTCGAGCACCGGGCGCTTGGTCCAGAGCGACTCGCCCAGATCGCCGCGAGCGACCTTGCCGAGCCACTCGACGTACTGCACCGGCAGGGGCCGATCGAGGCCGAGCTTGGCCCGCAGCTCATCCAAGTCCTTGGCGTACGCCTTCTCCTGGAGCATGAGCACGACCACGTCGCCCGGGATCAGCCGCGGCAGGGTAAAAACGATCAGCGACGCGATCAACAGCGACGGGATCGCGATCAGGAGCCGCTTGACGAGATACCGCCTCAGCACGGGCGGCCGAACGCGCGGCTAGCGATCGAGCCAGGCGGCCATGAGCCGGCCGCCATAGTCGTAGCCCATGTTCGGGCCGTAGTTCTTGATCGCGCCCTCCCACACCGCGATGTAGACGCCGGACGGCATCTGCACGTAGTACTGCTGCTTGGCCAGATGCCGCTGGATGTCGTAGATCATCTCGCGGCGCTTGGCGAGATCGGCCGTACGCCGCTGGTTCTTGAGCATGTCGGCCACGACCGGGTCGTTGATGTGGCTCTGGTTCTTCAGCTCCTCGGGGTAGTACTGGCCGAACAGGAAGTTGTCCGGTTCGAGAAAGCCCGTCTGCGGCCCGTACGTCATCGAGTCGAACTTGCCGTAGAAGCAGGTCGCGATGTAGGCGCCGTACTCCTTCTGATCGATCTTGACGTCGACGCCGACGGCCTTGAGATCCTTCTGCACGAGCTGCATCGAGTCGACGAGGATCGTCGAGCCGTAGGTCGTGAAACACATCGTGCCTGGGAATCCGTTCGGATAGCCGGCTGCAGCCAGGAGCTTCCTGGCCTCGGCCGGGTCGTGCTTATAGTACTTGGCGCCCTCGCCGAGCTTGTCGAACGGGATCGACCACTCACGCAACGCGGCCGGCACGGCCGGATTCATCGCGCCGACGCCCTCGAACACCGCCTCGATGATGGCCTTGCGGTCGATCGCCATCGACATGGCCTGGCGGACCCTGACGTCGCTGAACGGCTTCTGATCGGTCCGCATCGAGATGTGGCTCATGACCGGCGACGGGAACTCGACGGTCTGGAGCTTCGGACGCTTCTGCTTCAGCGTTTCCTTGATCTGCACCCAGTCGACGCGGTTGATGGTGCCTGGGAACTCCCAGCCGAGGTCGTACTTGCCGCTGAGGAACGCCGCCATCCGCGAGGCGTTGTCCTCATCGACGGTCGCTTCGATCCGGTCGATGTAGGGCAGGCCCTGCACGAAGTAGCTCGGATTACGGACGTAGCTGAGCCCAACGTTCGGGCGATACGAGTCGAGCATCCAGGGTCCTGTGCCGATGACCGATTCCGGCTTTTTGAGATCGCCGTGCTTCTCGACGACTTCCTTGGCGACAATGGCGACGGCGTGCGGGTTCGAGACCATGTCGAGGAACCAGACGAACGGCTCCTTCAACGTGAACTTGACCGTGTACTTGTCGGGCGCTTCGACCTTGTCGACCGCCTTGAGCATGTACGCGTTGGCGTTGCCCTTCACGGTCAGGAAGTGGTTCACGCTGAACACGACGTCGTCGGCCGTCAGCTCGCGTCCGTTGACCGGCGGCTTGTTGTGCCACTTCACGCCCTTTCGGAGCTTGAAGACGTACGTTGTCTCGTTCGGCTGGGTCCACGACTCGGCCAGATCGCCCTCGACCGGGAACGTGCCGGGCACGACGCTCGGCCCGGCCTTGTGCTTCAAGAGCCGGCTGTGCGTGAAGCTCAACGCGATGTGGGTCTTGTAGGAAATGGTCTGAAACGGATCGAAGTGCGGCGGATCCCAGGTTCGGATCGCGAGGGTTCCACCGCGCTTGGGCGTCTGGGCCCGCGCGGCGACGGGCGCGATCGACGCTCCGGCCAGCGCGGTGCCTCCGAGCTTCAAGAGTTGCCGTCGGCTGAGATTCATGGATGTCTCCGCGACCTCACGCACCGGCGGCGATGACCCCGAGCGCCTGGTCGAAAATGTCCAGCGTTTCGTCGACGTCTTTGTCGGTATGCGCGAGTGAGACATAGATCTTGTTCACGGCTTTGACGACCTTGCGGCGAACCAGCTCCTGGTTGAAGCGCTTGATCCGATCGCGATCGGCCGTCAGGGTCGCGCGATAGTCGACGACCGGACGGTCCGTGAAGAAGATGTCGAACACCGGTGGCTCGCCGCTGACCTGCGCGGCCAGCCCGTGCTTGCGCGCGGCGGCGGCGAGACCTTCGCGCAGCCGCCTGCCGGTCGTGAAGAGCCGCTGGTACATGCCGGGCTTCCTGAGCTCGGCCAGAGTGGCCAGTCCCGCGGCGCACGCGATCGCGTTGCCGTTGAACGTGCCGGCCTGCCAGACGTAATCCGGCGTGCCCTCGAGCGCTGCGTCGAAGTGACGCATGATCGCCTTGGGCCCCGCGATGCACGCGAGCGGAAAGCCGCCGGCCACGACCTTGCCGTAGGCGGCGAGGTCAGGAACGACGCCGTAGTATTCCTGCGCCCCGCCGTAGGCGAAGCGGAAGCCGGTCACGATCTCGTCGAAGACGAGCGGCACGCCGTACCGCTTGGTGGCGGCGCGGAGACCGGCCAGGAATCCCGGCGCCGGCACGATCGTGCGCTGGTAGGGCTCGATCAGCACGGCCGCGAGCTCGTCGTGATGTGCGGCGATCAGCGCCTCCGCGGTGGCCAGGTCGTTGTACGGCGCGATCAGCACCTCGGCCTCGATCGCGTGCGGCACGCCCGCCGAATCCATCATCGGCGCCGGAAATGCCTTCGGCGAGCGCGGCACGACGCTCATCAGCGCGTAGTCGTGGGTGCCGTGGAAGCCACCCTCGAACTTCATGATCTTCTCGCGCTTGCGGAACGCGCGCGCGACGCGTAGCGCGAAGAAGGTCGCCTCCGAGCCGCTCGAGGTGTAGCGCACCTGCTCGGCGCACGGGACCGCCTTGACGATCTCCTCGGCGAGCTCGATCGCCGGCTCGTTCAGCAGGAAGTACGACGTGCCGCGCGCCATCTGCCGCTCGACCGCCTCGACGACGGCTGGATGGGCGTGGCCGAGCAACATCGGTCCGGAGCCGAGGAGGTAATCGAGGTAGCGCCGGCCGGCGGTGTCGTAGAGGTACGCGCCGCGGCCTTCCTTCACGACGAACTCCAGCCCGGGGCCGCTTCGGTGGCTGCCGAGGATGCCGCCGGGAAGGACCTGATCGGCTCGGCGAAGAAGTTCGTCTTGATCGCTCATCGATGAGCCTCCGTCAAAACTGTTCGGTGATCATACGCGAGAACCCTCGCCGGTCAAGAGCACTCCCGCCCCGGCGAACCCGCCGCGTTTGAGCAGCGCCAGCGCGCGGTTGGCATCCTCGAGCGGGAACGTCGTGGTGGCGGTCCGGATCGGGATCCGCGCCGCCTCGGCCAGGAGCTCTTTGCCGTCGGCGCGGGTGTTGGCGGTGACGCTGCGAATCGTCCGCTCATAAAAAAGGTCGCGTGCGTAGTCGAGCGATGGCACCGGCGACATGTGGATGCCGGCGAGGGCCAGGGTCCCGCCCCGCGCGAGGCTGCCGAGCGCGACCGGCACCAGCTCACCGGCCGGGGCGAACAGGATCGCACCGTTCATCTTCGCCGGCATCGCGTCGCGGACGCCGCCCACCCACGCCGCGCCCAGACGGCGCGCGAGCGTCCGGTGAGATTCTTCGCGCGTGCACACGAAGACCTCCATGCCCCGGGCGCGTGCCACCTGGAGGGTCACGTGGGCCGAGGCGCCGAATCCCCAGATGCCAAGCCGGCCGCCCGGCCCCACGTCGCTGAGCTTGAGCGCCCGGTACCCGATGATGCCGGCGCAGAGCAGCGGCGCCGCCTCCGCGTCGCCGAAGACCGGCGGAATCGCGTAGGCGAACCTCTCGGCGACGATCGCGTAGTCGGCGTAACCGCCATCGGCGTGATAGCCGGTGAACTCGGCGCGCTCGCAGAGGTTCTCGTGGTCCGCGCGACACAGCTCGCAGACCCCGCACGTGCCGCGCAGCCAGGCGATGCCGACGCGATCGCCCGGACGGAAGCGCCGCGCATCGGGGCCGGCGTGCTCGACTCGGCCGACGACCTGATGGCCCGGGACGATCGACGGCCGCGCGGGCGGCAGCTCGCCCTCGACCACATGCAGATCGGTGCGGCACACACCGCACGCGCTGACGCGCACCAGCACCTCGCCGGTCCCGGGTGTCGGCACGGCGCGCTCCTCGAGACGGAGCGGAGCGGTCTCGATGGGCGCTGGTGCGGTGAGGACGAGCGCCCGCATCTCAGATCCCGCGTGGGTCGCCGTCGGCTCCGGACCGGCCGCCGCGCGGCGCCGGACTCAATCCCCGCCCGCCCTCGCCAGGAGCTTCTTCGCGCGCGCGAGATGCGGTGCGTCCACCATCTGGCCCTTGAACGTGAAGGCGTAGACGCCGCGGCGGGCGTGCTCCTCGAACAGCGCGACGAGCTGGCGCGCTTCCTCGACGGCTTCCTTCGGCGGCGTGAAGACGTCGTTGATCACCGGGATCTGGTTGGGATGGATCGAGATCTTGCCAGTGAAGCCCATCGCCATGCCTTCCTCGCACTCGCGACGCAGTCCGTCGAGGTCCGCGATGTCGGTGAAGACCGTGTCGATCGCCTCGACGCCGGTGGCCGAAGCGACCACCGAGCACATGACGCGGGCGTAGCGCGGGATGTCCATGTAGCGTCCGTGGACGTCGCGCACGCGTCCGAGCCCCATCGACGCGCCGAGGTCCTCGATGCCCCAGGAGATCGCGGCCGTTCGGGGCGTCGCCGCCGCGATCTCGCGGATGTTCAAGAGACCCTCGGCCGTCTCGGTCGCGATCAGCACGAGCCGGGTGGCGCCGTTCGGGACTCCGTGATGCTGCTCGAGCCGGTCCAGGATCCGCACGATCTGGCGGATGTCGGCGGCGCTACCGGGCTTTGGCACGACATAGCCGTCGGGGCGCGAGCCCATCGTCTCCTCGAGATCGGCCTGGCCGAGCCCGGTCGCGATCGGATTCATCCGTACCCAGCGCTCGCGCCCTCCGAAATCGCGCGTGAGCCATTCGCGGACGACGCCGCGTGTCGCCGCCTTCCGGTCGGGCGCGACCGCGTCTTCCAGATCGAGGATCAGACCGTCGGCCGGCAAGGTGAGCGCCTTGGCAAGCATGCGCTCGTTGCCGCCCGGCACGAAGTGGAGCGATCGGCGCCGGCGCGCCACGGTCAGGCGCCCTTCTTGCGCATCATCGCGTTGCGACGCGCCACCATGACGACCTCGCCACGCTGGTTGAGCGCGCGATGCACGAACGTGACGATGCCCCACTGCGGCCGCGAGCGCGACTCGCGCTTGTCGACGACTTCCGTCTCGGAATAGATCGTGTCGCCGTGGAAGACCGGCTTCGGGAACTCGACCTTCTCGAAGCCGAGATTGCCCACGGTGGTGCCGAGCGTGGTCTCGCCGACCGAGAGGCCGACGGCGACGCCGAGGGTGAACAGGCTGTTCACCAGCGGCTTGCCGAACTCGGCCTTCTCCGCCGCGTGAAAGTCGACGTGGAGCGGCTGCGGGTTCATCGTGAGGCAGGAGAACCACACGTTGTCCGCCTCGGTCACGGTGCGTCCGGGCTGGTGCCGGAAGGTCTGTCCGATCTCGAGCTCGTCGAAGTACTTGCCTGCCACGACAATGGCCTCCGGAGGTCGTTCGGGTTTCGGCGCTTGACAGCGGTCGAGCCAGATTCTATCAATGATGGGCCATGGAAAACTCCTACGACATCGCGATCATCGGCGGCGGCATCATCGGCCTCGCCACCGCGCGGGCCCTGGGTGAGCGCGCGCCGAAAGCGCGGCTCGTCGTCCTCGAGAAGGAAGCCAAGCTCGCCACGCACCAGACCGGCAACAACTCCGGCGTCATCCACTCCGGCATCTACTACAAGCCCGGCTCCTACAAGGCCAAGCTCTGTGTCGAGGGCAAGGGGCTGATGCTCGATTTCTGCAACAAGCACGGGATCCGCGTCGACCATGTCGGCAAAGTGATCGTCGCGACCGAGCAGGCCGAGCTCCCTCGCCTGCAGACGCTCTACGAGCGCGGCGTGGCCAACGGCGTGCCGGTCGAGATGATCGACCCCGCGCAGCTGCGCGAGATCGAGCCGCACGCCAACGCGATCCGCGCGATCCGCTCGCCGTCGACCGCGATCGTCGACTACAAGGAAGTCTGCGCGGCGATGACGCGCGAGCTGACCGCCCGCGGCGTCGCGATCGAGACCGGCGCCCAGGTGACGGCGATCAAGCGCGGCTCCGGCGCGATCGAGCTCGTCACCCCGCGCGCCGTGGTGCGGGCGACGCGGATCGTCAACTGCGCCGGGCTCTATTCGGACGTTGTCGCGCGGATGGCGGGCGCGAAAGTGGACCTGCGCATCATCCCGTTCCGCGGCGAGTACTACATGATCCGACCGGAGCGACAGGACATCGTCCGCGGACTCATCTATCCCGTACCGGATCCGGAGTTCCCGTTCCTCGGTGTGCACCTGACCCGCACCGTACACGGCGAGGTCGAGGCCGGCCCCAACGCGGTGCTCGCCTTCGCGCGCGAGGGTTACCGCTTCGGCACGGTGAAGCCGACCGAGCTCGCGGGCACGCTCACCTATTCGGGCTTCTGGCAGATGGCGCGCAAGTACTGGCGTACCGGGAGCTACGAGATGTATCGCTCGCTCAGCAAGAACGCCTTCGTCCAGGCGCTGCAGCGGCTCGTTCCGGTGCTCCGCCCCGAGGACGTCACGCGGGGCGGCGCCGGCGTGCGTGCCCAGGCCGTGAGCCCGGACGGCTCGCTCGTCGACGACTTTCGCATCGTCGCCGAAGCCGACGCGATCCACGTGCTGAACGCGCCGTCGCCCGGCGCCACGGCCTCGCTGGCGATCGGCCGCCACATCGCCGGCCTCGCCACGGAAACCTTCGGCTTCAAGTAGTCCCGCGCGGCCCGCGCACGTAATCCGCGCGTTGCTCGTCGTTCGAGCGCGGGCTTCGCCCGCGCAATCCGATCGTGGGGGAGGCTCGGAGAAGGCCGCCGAGGCCCCTTCGAGGCTACTCGTGCGCCAGCGCCACGCAGATCACGCCGGCCAGCACGACCGACGCGCCCGCGAGTCGCGGAGCCAGGCGGCCCTCGCCGAGCCAGAGGCTGCCGATGAACGCCGAGAACAGGATCGAGAGCTCGCGGGAGGCGACCACGTAGCCGACTTTCGACAGCCGGAACGCGAAGAGCACGAGCAGATAGCTGGTCAGATTCATCGCCGAGGCGACGAGGATCGTTCGCCAGCGCCGGCGCCACTCGTGAGCGAGCGCCTGGCGATCGGTGAGCACGAGCGGGCTCAGCAGGACGCTGAGGCCGAGGCCCATCAGCGCGATGTACGGCATCGGGTGGACGCGCGCGACCCCCGCCTTGTCCACGAGCGAATAGCCTGCGATCGTCAGACCGGTCACGATCGCCCAGAACGTGCCCACGCCGAACCTCGCGCCGGCCGGGCCCACGGGGGACGGGCTCCGGCTGAGCCCGGCGATGCCGATCACGACGAGACCGATCCCGACCGCGCCGAGCCATGACAGCCGCTCGCCGAAGACCGGCAGCGCGATCATCGGGACGAGGGCGACGCCGAGTCCGCGCGCCATCGGATAGACGCGCGAGAAGTCTCCGTAGCGGTACGAGCGGCCGAGCGCCCAGAAGTAGACGACGTGAATGCCCGTGCTCGCAGCTATGAACGGCGCTCCGGATCCCAGTGAGCCGTCTGCGGGCAGGCGCGAGAGGCCGAGCGGCAGCAAGAGGAGCGTCGCCAGCGAGACCGACGACCAGAGGAACGCGAGCTGGTTCTCGGCACGCTTGGCCAGCGCGTTCCAGGTCGCGTGCAATACCGCGGCGCACACGACGAGGGCGATGGCCGGACCGCTCACGAGAACGATCCTACCGGAACTTCAGGTGACTGCATGCCGAAAACCCCTCTATTGACAGGGGTTTGGCCGATCAGCTATGCTTCAAGGCCCATGATTACCGTCCCGACGCGCCGTGTGAAGCAGTTCGGCGTCGAGTTCTACCAGGCAGGCCTTTCCGCCAAGGATATCGATCGGTTAGTCAAGTTCGAGGTCCTCGGCTATGCCGGCGGTCCGCAGAACGAACCGCCCAAGAAAACGCGGATGAATCGCTCCCGCGTCAACTGGGACTCGCTCGAGAAGCGCATCGGTGAAAGTGAGACGGCCTACCAGCGCCCGGTCATCCGCAGGAAGATCGACGAGCTCGTGGCCTACTACCGGGAGTGCAAGGACGCCGCGACCCTGCCGGCGATCCCGGGCGCGGTCATCATCACTTCGGAGAAGCGATTCACCTTCACGCCGGTTGCCGGCCAGCACGACCTGGGATTGCTGCAAATTCCGGAAGAGCACGGCGTACTGAGAGTGCTCGACGGGCAGCATCGGCTCCTCGCCCTCCATGCGCTCTCCCAGGCCGGCGAGAACCTGAACATCGAGGTGCCGGCGGTGCTCTTCGACTCGCTCGACGCGCGTCAGATCGTCGAGCTCTTCGTCACGATCAACGCCAAGCACACGCGCCTGAACCCGTCGCACATCATCAGCCTGGCCGGCCGCAAGCTCTATCCCGACGCGAACCAGGCGCTCGCCCACGACGTGATCCGCTCGCTCAACGAGGACGACACCTCGCCGCTGCACGGCGAGATCAAGATGCTCGGCACGGGCCGCGGCCGCGTCAGCCAGGCGCCGCTGGCCGAGGAGATCGTCGACTTCTTCGAGACCGTCGAGAAGGTCGGCAGCTCGGGTCAGCTCCAGTCGCTCCGCGGCGGCGCCAAGCGGTTCTTCCTGAACTACATCAAGGCGCTCTCGACCACGTTCCCCACCGCGTGGGCGGGCCGGAAGTATTCGATCAAGACCGGCGCGGCGCTCCGCGCCTTCATCCGCGCCGCGCCCGACGTGATGGCGCGCGCCCGCGAGCTGCGCCGCGATCCGTTCGATCTCAACGCGATTCGCGAAGCGATCAAACCGTGGGGCGAGCGGCTGCGCGACCGGCGCTTCGAGACCGAGGGCGAGTGGAAGCTGAAGCTCGCGGGCGGCACGCGCGGGACCGTCGAGGTCCTCACGCGCGAGCTGCGCGACGCGCTCCGCAGTTAACATCGGAGGGGGCCTCGACGGCCCCCTCCGAGCCTCCCCCAGGATTGCGCGGGCAAAGCCCGCGCTCGAACCACGCCTACTCTGGCTATTTCTTCAGGGTCACGTCTTCGTAGGGGGCTGACCAGGGGTACGGATCGATCTTCAGGAGCTGGGCGTCGCCGACGCGGGGCCCGATTCCGCTGGGCCAGATGTATTCCCACATCGGGCCGAAGCGTACGCGCTCGTGGAGGAGCTGCTGGATCTGGGCGAGCATCTGCTCGCGTTTCTTCCGGTCGGTCTCCCGCGCTTGCTGCTTGAAGAGCGCGTCGACGTCGGGATCGGCCCCGCGCGAGAACGACCCGTCGCTCGGCACGAACTCCGCCATGCGTGAGGCGGCGTTGCCGTACGTGGCGTGGATGCAGACGCAGATACCCTTGAGCTTCTTCGTCAGCCAGGCGCTCTGAAACGCCGCGCGCTCCATCGTGACCATCCGGGTCCTGATTCCGAGCCCGCTGAGATTGGTCGCGACCGCCTCGCCCATCGAGAAGTACGGCGGGTACGGGTAGAGATCGCCGGCGTCGAAGCCGTTGGGATAGCCCGCCTCGGCCAGGAGCTTCTTCGCCTTCGCCGGATCGTAGGGATAGGGCTCGAGCGACAGCGCGAACTCGAACTTGCGCGGGACCATGCTGCCCGTCGGTCGCGACGCGCCCAGGTTCTCCGCTTCGTTGATGGACCGGAGATCGACCGCGGTGATAGCCGCGAGCCGCACGCGCTTGTCATGCCAGGGCGACTTGGGGTCCCACTGGTCGAAGAAGTCGAGGAAGTGGATCCCGATCGCGCCCGAGAACGCCAGCCGGATGTTCGGGTCGCGCTTGAGTTCCAGGGCGGCCGGCGCATCCAGGAGATACGCGACGTCGACCTCACCCTTCTTCAGCATCGCGGCCCGCGTGGTCGGCTCCGGCACGCTCTTGAGCACCAGGCGCTTCACCGACGGCATCTTGCGCCAGTAGCTCTCGTTCGCTTCCAGGACGATCTCGATGCCGGGCGTGCTGCTCACGAACTTGTAGGGCCCGAGACCGATCGGATGCTTCTTGAATCCGTCGTCGCCGACCTTCTCGACGTATTTTTTGGGGACGATCCAGCTCGACGCGGTTGCGAGCGTTCCGTAGAAGGCCATGAAGTCGGGGAACGGCTCGTTGAGGTGGAACCGCACGCGATAGGAGTCGACGATCTCGATCTCGCGCACCTTCTCCTTGAGGATCCGTGAGCTCTTCGCGCGCAGGAAGCTGAACTTCACGTCCTCGGCGGTGAACGGATCACCGTTGTGGAATTTGAGTCCCTGGCGCAGCTTGAACTCGTAGGTCTTCTGATCGGGGCTGAGCGTGTACGACTCGGCCAGGCTCGGCGTCATGATGTTGCCGGGCATCGGCTTGACCAGGGCGTCGTGGAGCGCGTACTGGATCCAGAATGGGGTGATGAAACCCATCACCTCACCCGGATCGAGCCACGCTGGCGGCACCGTCACGTAGAGGGCCCACCGCATCTCGCCTTCCGGCTTCGCCTGAGCATCGGCCCTTTCGAAGAGCCCACCGGCCAGGACGGCGCACAGCGCCGCGCCGATGAGAAGCCTCACGGTGGTTGGCCCGAGCGATCGTCGAGCATTCATGCCGGGTCCTCCATGATCGATCGGCGCCCGCGTGGTGATCGCGGAGCGCGCCGATAGCGTTGTACTTCGCTCTGGACCACGTCCCCGATCGACGCGCCGCGCGCCCGGAGATCAGCGGCTAGACGACGGCGTCTTTGCGGAGGGTGGCGATCTCCTCGGCGGTGTAGCCGATCTCGCGCAAGATCTCGTCGGTGTGCTCGCCGTGTGTCGGCGCGGCGCGACGAATGGCGCCGGGCGTGCGCGAGAGCGTCGCCGGCAATCCCTGCACGAACATCTTGCCGCGCTCGGGATGGGTCACCGGCTGGGCCATGCCGAGGTGCTGGATCTGCTCGTTCTCGAACACTTCCTTCACGTTCAGGATCGGCCCCGAGGGCACCCCGGCGCGGTTCAGCGCCTCGATCCACTCGGCGCTCGGCTTCTTCGCGAGAATCTTGTCGAGCTCCGCGTTCATCTGCTTGCGGTTCTTCGACCGGTCGGCCAGGTTCTTGAAGCGCGGATCGTCGATCAGCTCGGGCGCGTCGATCGCGGTGCAGAGCCGCCGGTACATCGTCTGACCGGAGGCGGCGATGTTGATGTGGCCGTCGGCCGTCGTGAACACGCCGGTCGGAATACCGGTCGGATGATCGTTGCCCGCCTGCGGCGGGATCTCGCGGTCGATCAGCCAGCGTGCGGCCTGGAAGTCGAGCATGGTCACCATCGCCTGCAGGAGCGAGGTATGCACCCACTGGCCCTTGCCCGACTTCTCGCGCTCGAGCAGCGCCACCAGGATGCCCTGGGCCAGGAAGAGTCCCGATGTGAGATCGGCGACGGGAATGCCGACACGCACCGGCCCCTGCCCGGGCAGCCCGGTGATGGACATGAGCCCGCCCATGCCCTGCGCGATCTGGTCGTAGCCCGGACGCTCCGCATACGGACCGGTCTGGCCGAAGCCGGAGATCGAGCCGTAGACGAGCCGCGGATTCACCTTCGACAACGCTTCGTAGTCGATGCCGAGCCGCTTCTTGACGTCGGGACGGAAGTTCTCGACGACGACGTCGGCACGCGCGGCGATCTTCTTGATGATCTCGACCCCGCGCGGGTGCTTGAGGTCGAGCGTCATGGATCGCTTGTTCCGGTGCAGGTTCAGGAAGTCGAAGCCGAGCGCGGTGGAGTCGCCCTCCATCTCCTCGCGCTGCTCGATCTTGATGACGTTGGCGCCCATGTCGGCGAGCTGGCGCACCGCGGTCGGGCCCGAGCGCGCGCGGGTGAGGTCGAGAACCGTGTAGCCTTCGAGTGGTAATGGCATCAGCGTGTCTCCGCGGGGAGGACGGCGGACCCCGTCTGCGAAGCGGGATTGCGTCGCGTCCATTTTCCGGCGTCCACGGCCGTGAGGAAGTCGATCACGGCGCGATTGAACGCGTCCGGCTCTTCCAGGTTGATCGTGTGGCCCGACTTGGGCAGGACGACGAGCCCCGAGGTCGGGATCTTGCGCTTCATGAAGATGCCGGGCTCGAGGCAGGGATCGTCCTCGTCGCCGGTCATGATCAGGGTCGGCACAGCGAGCTTCTCGAGCTGGGGCCCGAGGTCGAGGATCGACGGCCGCAGCATCTGGACGCCCCGCTGGGTGAGCGCGTGGCCTTTCGCAGACCCTTCCGCCAGCATGGCGTGGAACTCGCGCCAGCCGTAGGGGTCCTTGTCCATGAACTGGACGCGCGTCGGTCCCTTGGAGTACATTTCCGCCGTCTTCACCATCCCGTCTTCCTCGAAGCGGCGCGCGACGATCTCGGTGTCCTTGCGGAACTTGTCGCGCTCGCCCGGCACGCTGCCATAGCCGGCGCCGGCGACGACGAGCGAGAGCGCGCGGTCGGGATGCCTCAGGCCGAAGTGCAAGGTCGCGAAGCCGCCCATGGAGAGACCGCAGACGTGCGCCTTGTCGATCTTCAATCCGTCGAGCACGCCGCGGATGTCGTCGGCCGCGCGCTCCTGCGAGTACGACTTCACCGCATCTGGAACGTCAGACGGCGGATAGCCGCGCGCGTTGAACGCGATCGCGCGGTAGCGGCGCGAGAAGAACCGCATCTGCAGATGCCAGCTCCGGTGGTCGCCGGCGAACTCGTGGACGAAGACCAGCGGCAGCCCACGGCCCGACTCTTCGTAATAGATGTTGACGCCGTCGTCGACGCGTACGCTCGGCATGGCTAAGGCCTCAGTCGGTCCACGGGAAGTTCACTTTGACGATGTCGAACGTCTTCTTGCCGGCCGGGAGCTGCGCGGTCACCCGATCGCCGACGTTCTTGCCGATGAGCGTGCGGGCCAGCGGCGACATGATCGAGATGCGGCCCTTCGCGGGCTCTGCCTCGTCCGAGCCGACGATCTGGTAGCGGATCTCCTTACCGTTCTCGTCCTCGAGCAGGACCGTCGAGGCGAAGGTGACGCGGTCACCGGACGTCGGCGGATCGATGACCTCGGCGCCGCCGACCTTTCCCTCGAGCTCGGCGATGCGGCCCTCGATGAACGACTGCTTCTCGCGCGCGGCGTGGTACTCGGCATTCTCGGAGAGATCGCCGTGCGCCCGGGCTTCGGCGATGGCCTTGGTGATGGCGTGTCGATCGACGCGCTTCAAGCGATCGAGCTCGTCGCGCAGGCGCTCGTACCCCGGGCGCGTCATCGGTGTACGCTGGATCGACATGGTGTTTTAGCTCATCCCCCGGTCGCCCCGTTCTAATCCTCGTCGTCAACCCGCGAGCGTTTCATCGCGCGCCGGCGCTTCTTGCGGGCCTGGGCCTGTTTCCGCTTGCGCTTGACCGAGGGTTTTTCGTAGTACACGCGGCGCTTCATCTCCTGGTAGAGACCGCCCTTGATCATCACCTTCTTGAGAGTCTTCAGCGCGGCTTCGATCTGATTGTCCGTGACTTCGACCTTCGCTCGGGTCAGGCTCGCCACGGTTGGGCTCAGCCTCGCCGCGAGGCGGGCAGATGGGTCTCGACCTTCGAATTGGCGCGCGCGCCGTTGATCCAGGACTCCCACGCGAGGCTCTGTTTCTGCACGAGGACCTCCTTCTGGATCTTATCGCGCTCCGCCGCGAGCCCGCCCATGTCGGGGGGCACGCGCTCCAGAACTTTCACCACGTACACACCTTGCTGCGCCTTGATCGGCGCGCTCAACTGCCCGGACTGCGTCGACAGCGCGGCCAGCATGACGTCCGCCGGCAGCCGCTCGGCCGGCTTCGCGCGCGAGAAGCGCGTCGTCTCGCCGGTCCCGGCGCCGGCCTTCTTCGCGGCCGCGGCGAAGTCGCCGCCCTGCGCATCGGCGACGATCTGCTTGGCCCGCTCCTGCGCGACCATCTCGGCCTTCTGGCGCTTCACCGAGGCGGCCACCTTGTCCCTGATCTCGGCGAGCGGCGGCACCCCGGCCGGTATGACTTCGGTCGTCTTGAGAATCACCACGCCCACCGGCGTCGCGACCGGCGACGACACGCCGCCGACCGCGAGATTGAACGCCGCCTCCTCGAGCGGATCGGGCGCGGCGAATCCGGACACGCGATCGACGCGGGCCATGGTCGTCTCGATCGGCGACAGACCGAGCTTCTTCGCCTCGGCCATGAAATCCTTGGCCGCCTGCAGCGGCACGCGTACCTCGTCCGCCTTGGCCTTCGCGGCGCGCTCGCCGGCCTCGGCCGCCAGGCGGCTCTTGATCTGCGGCGCGACTTCCTTCAGCGGCTTGCGCCCGCCTTCCTGGATATCCAGCACCTTGATCGCGTGAAACCCGAACGGGGTCCGGACCGGATCGGGCGTGATCTCGCCCTTCTTCAGCGTGAACAGCGCCTGCTCGAACTGCGGCACCATCTCGCCCTTGCCCACCAGACCGAGATCGCCGCCGCGCGGCGCGGTCGCAGTGTCCTCGGAGAGCTCCTGCGAGAGCTTGGCGAAATCGGCGCCCGTCTTCGCGCGCCGGATGACGTCGACGATCTTGGCACGCGCCTTGTCCTCGGCCTCGCTGCCGCCAGTCTCGGGAACGCGCGCGAGCACGTGCGCGGCGCGGACCTGTCGCGGCGTCTCGAACTCGCTCACGTGCTCCTTGTAGTACTTTTCGATGTCCGCGTCGGTGATCGGCGCCGTGAAATCCTTCGCGCTCAAGGTGACGTACTGGACGCGCCGCCGATCGGGCTGACGGAACTCGTCGGGATGCTGGGCCAGGTAGGCGGTGAGCTCCTCGTCGGTGGCGTTGGCGCCGGCCATCAGCGGCGCGACCTCCACCAGGGCCCAGGCGGCACGTATCTCCTCGCGCCGGAGACGGAACGCCTGCTCGAGCTCGCCCTCCGACACCTTGACGCCACTGCGGATCGCGGTTTCGACCTTCGCGCGCGTGAGCTCGCGCCGGATCTCGGTCTCGAACGCCGCGGGGGTGTAGCCCCGTCGCTTGACGATGTCCTGGTAGCGCTTGAGCGCGAAGCGGCCGTTCTCCTGGAAGAGCGGGATCGCCTGGATGCGCGCGTTCAGCTCCTCGTCGCTGATCGAGAGACCCTCGGCGTTCGCCCGCTGCACGATCAGCGTCTCCTGGACGAGATCGCCGAGCACCTGCTGTGGCAGTCCCAGCCGCTCGGCGATCTCGGTCGAGAAGCGGTCGCGATACATTTGCGCGTACGCCTCGAGATAGGATTGATAGCGCCGCTGGTAGCGCTCGATCGGGATGGTCTCGCCGTTGACGACCGCCACCGAGTCGCGCGTCTCCCCGCCGCCGAAGCGCGACCCGGTCGCGCCGAAGACGAACAGCGAGGCCACGAACGCCGCGATGACGACCAGCAGTCCGAGCTGGAGCGACTTGCGGTAGCGGCGCATCACCGTGATCATCCGCGGTCCCCCTCGTCAGGCTCGCGGCGATTCAGTCGCGCGTCGGGCGCGCCGGTCTCCTCGGGAACCACCCGGCGTGCCACGGTGATGAATCCGGTGTGGGCGACCATCCGGTGGAACGGACGGACCGATTGGCCCTCGATGTTCCAGGGTCGATACAGGGTCTCGAAGGTCTCCACGAGCGCCCAGTGCCGCTCGCGCTGCAGGGCCTCGGCGATCTGTTGCGACTGCACGATCGTCGGCACGTAGCAGAGGAAGATGCCGCCCGGCCGCAGCACGCGCGCGACGAGCGCGGTGAGCTTCCATGGCTCGGGCAGATCGAGCAGGATGCGATCGACCGGGTCCTCTTCGGGCAGGCCGTCCTCGACCGGCCGCAGCCGGACGACGAGATTGGCCACCTCACCGACTCGCATGTGGATGTTCGCCAGCGCGCGCCGCGCGAACTCGTCGCGCTGCTCATAGGTGATGACACGGCCCTCCGGCCCGACCGCGCGCAGGAGCGCCAGGGTCAGGGCACCGGAGCCCGTGCCCGCCTCGAGCACGCGGCAGCCCGGGTAGACGTCGGCCCAGAACAAGATCATCGCCAGGTCTTTGGGGTAGATGACCTGCGCGCCGCGCGGCATCTCGAGCACGTATTCCGCGAGGGTGGGGCGCAGCGCGAGATGGCGCAGCCCCATCGAGCTCCGCACCCAGCTGCCCTCGGGCTGTCCGATGATCGCGTCGTGCGGCACCCAGCCGCGGTCGGAGTGGAACGTCTCCGACTTGCGCAGAAAGATCAGGTGCCGCTTGCCACGCTGATCGGTGAGCAAGACCTGCTCGCCGTCCTGGAACGGAAGCCCGTCGTTCACCTGGCTTCGTGGACTTTCGGAGCCGGCAGGAGCCGCGCCGTCGCGAATGCCAGCAGGGGCGTCAGGGCGCTGATCCAGAGGGCCACCGGCAAACCGTAGCGGTCGGCGACCCAGCCGAGCGCGGTCACGCCGAGCCCGCCGGCGCCGATCGCGAAGCCGACGATCAGGCCCGAGGCGGTGCCCGCGTTGCGCGGCAGATACGCCTGTCCGAGGACGACGGACACCGTGAAGCTCGAGGTCAGGAGCGCGCCGAAGATACCGAGCATCACGAACGCGAGCGGGCCCCGCGTCAGGAGGAACAGCACGCCGAACGGCAGCGCGGCGAGCAGGACCCACTGCATAAAGGCGCGGGCGCCCCAGCGGTCGGCGAGCGGTCCCGCGACGACGGTACCGGCCGCGCCCGCGCCCAGAAAGACGAAGAGCAGCGGACCGACGAGCCGCGGGTCGGCTCCGAGGGTATCGATGTAGTAGAACGGCACGAACGTGGTGAAGCCGAGCGTGGTCCAGGAGCGGATCGTGACGACCAGGATCAAGAGCGCCATCGCGCGCGGCATGTTGACCCCGCGCGCCGCGGCGGCAGCGGCCGCCCGCGGCGCCACGCTCTGCGAGAAGGCCGGCAGCACCGCGAGTAGCAGCGCGGCGGCGACGAGCGTCGGCGCGAGAAGACCGACGCTTCCCGTGAGGCCGACAACCGTGACGAGCGCGGTGATGACCGGCGGCCCGAGCGCGACGCCGACGTTGCCGCCCAGCGAGAACCAGGAAAGCGCGGTCGCCTTCTTCTCTCCGGCGACGCTGGTCGCCGTCTTGTACGCCTCGGGATGATAGGCGGCGACGCCGAGTCCCATCACGATGACGAGACCGAGCAGTGCAGCGTAGCCCGGCGCCAGCCCCATCAGCGCGAACGCGCCGCCGGTCAGGAACACCGACGCCGGCAGCATCCAGCGCCGCGCGGTCTGGTCGGCGAAGTAGCCGAACACCGGCTGCACGATCGACGACGCGACGTTCGCGGCGAGCACGATCGTGGCCACCGCCGCGTACGAGAGCTGGTGTGCCGTCTTCAGGAACGGCAGCAGCGCCGGCAGCGAGCCCTGGTTCAGGTCGACGACGAAGTGGCCGAGCGACAGGAGCGCGATCAGTTTCGCGTTCGGTCGGATCGCCTGCGTGGTCGACGCGACGAGGCCCGACGCGATTGGCGCACTGTAGACCGCCGGCTCGGATTCAGCCATGGCCACCCAATGTTACACTACTCGCTGATCCCCGCAGCTTCTGGGCGGCCCACGCCGCGCGAGCTCGTTCAGCCCAATCCCCGCACGACGGCCAGGCCAAGACCACGCCCAGTGCCCAGCGCGCGAGGCGGGTGATGTGCGCTACGCCCCGGAGCTTGGCTCGGGGCCCGTCTCGAGACGGCGCATGGCCAGCGCGGTCTCGATCGCGCGCGAGAGGCTCGAGATCTCGAACGGCTTGGTGACGTAGTCGTGCGCGCCGAAGGCGAGCGATCGCTTCAGGACGTCCTCGTTCGCGGCGCCGCTAATCATGATGACCTTCGCGTGCGGTGCGAGCGCCACGATCGTCGGCAGCGCGCCGACCCCGCTCAGCCCGGGCATGTAGACGTCGAGCAGCACCACGTCGGGCGCCTCGTCCAGCACCGAGCGGACGGCCGTCGCGCCGTCGGCCGCCGTGCGCGTCGCGTAGCCGAGCGAGGTCAGCACGTCCTCGAGCATCGCCCGGACCTCCGGGTTGTCGTCGACCACCAGCACCCGCCCGGTCAGGGCACTGGGCGCTGGCACCGGCGGGGCGGGCGCCGCCGGCTGCGCGGCGGGCTTGGGCGCCGGTCCGGCCAGCGCGGCGACCAGCGCCGCGGCCGAGACCGGCTTGGCGAAGACTCCCGCCGCGCCGGCCAGCGTCGCCTGCCGGTGCAGCTCGGTGTCGATCGCCCCGGTCACGACGAGCGCCCGGATGCCCGGATTGAAAGCATGAATCCGCTTGAGCGCCTCGACCCCGCCCAGCCGCGGCATCATCAGGTCGAGGACGACGGCGTCGGGACGGTCTCGCTTGACGCACAGCAGGGCTTCGAGCCCGTTCGACGCCTCGAGCACGTCGAACCCGGCGTCCCGAAAAGACTCGACGAGCACTTCTCGGACATCCGTGTCGTCGTCCGCAATCAGCACCCGCATGAGAACCCCCTAGATCGCCGCCTCGGCGCTCGTGCTCATATCCCGAAGGCGTCGAGGCCCGTGATGTCCCTGCCGATGATGAGCGTGTGGATGTCGTGCGTGCCCTCGTAGGTGTTGACGGTCTCCAGATTCATCATGTGACGGATCACCGGGTGCTCGTCGACGATGCCGGCGGCCCCCAGGATGTCGCGCCCGAGCCGCGCGGAATCGAGCGCCATCTGGACGTTGTTCATCTTGGCCATCGAGACCTGCTGCGGCCGTACCTGGCCCGCATCCTTGAGGCGCCCGAGCTGCAGGGACAGGAGCTGCGCCTTGGTGATCTCGGTGATCATCGCGACGAGCTTCTGCTGCACGAGCTGGAACGAGCCGATCGCCTTGCCGAACTGGATCCGCTGTTGCGAGTACTGCAAAGCCCAGTCGTAGCACGCCATCGCCGCGCCGACCGCGCCCCACGCGATCCCGTAGCGCGCCTGGTTGAGACAGCCGAGCGGGCCGCGCAGCCCCTTCACGTTCGGGAACTTGTTCGCGAGCGGAATCCGGCAGTCCTGGAACGAGAGCTCGGAGGTGATCGAGGCGCGCATCGAGAACTTGCCGTGGATGTCGAGCGTGCCGAACCCCGGCGTGCCGCGCTCGACCAGATAGCCGTAGATCTCGCCGTCGTCCTCCTTCGCCCACACCACCGCGACGTCGGCGATCGAGCCGTTGGTGATCCAGAGCTTCGTGCCGTTCAGGATGTAGCTGTCGCCCTGACGCTTGGCCCGCGTCTTCATGCCGCCGGGGTCGGAGCCGTGATCGGGCTCGGTGAGGCCGAAGCAGCCGACCTTCTCGCCGCGGGCCATCGCCGGCAGCCACGTATCCTTCTGCGCCTCGGACCCATAGGTGTAGATCGGGTACATCACGAGCCCGCTCTGCACCGAGGCGGCCGAGCGCAGGCCGGAGTCGCCGCGCTCGAGCTCCTGCATGATGAGACCGTAGGCGACGTTGCTGAGGCCCGCGCAACCGTAACCCTTGAGCGTCGCGCCGAACACGCCGAGCTCGCCGAGCTTGGGGATGAGCTCGACCGGAAAGGTGCCAGCGCGATGGTGGTCGGTGATCAGCGGCAGGAACTCGGCCTCGACCCAGTCGCGGACCGCATCGCGGATCATTCGCTCTTCTTCGGACAGCAGACCTTCGATCGCGTAGTAGTCGACGCCTCGAAACTTCTCCATCCCTACCCTCTCCGGCGCAGCGCCGCCAGGGGCACCGAGAGCAGCGCGCCCAGCGCCACCGACAAGGTCACGGCATGAACGACGTGAATCGGAACGTTCCACTCGACGAACCGGCCGGCAACGTCCTGGGAAACCGGGCCCGCGCCGGCCAGCACGCGGCCCTCGAGCGTGCCGAACCCCGAGGCGTAGTGGATCGCGATCCAGAGCGCTCCCGCGGCCCCCGCGACGAACGCCGCGAGCCGATGACGTCGCGTCGCGAGCGACAGCACCAGGAACGTGCTGGTCCCGATCACCTGCAGCCCCGCCAACGCGTAGTAGGCGTCCAACCCGGCCTGGCCGGCCGTTCCGCGAAACGTCGGGTACGCCTGGCTCAAGGCCGGCACGCCCGAGAGGAGCAGCCAGTCCAGGAACTGCGCCAGGATCAGCGCATGGCCGAGCATGAAGCCGCCGACGATCCCGGTCAGGAGGGCCGCGAGAAACCAGCTCGGCCAGTACAGGCGCTCGGTCATGTCCGAACCGGGACCGATAGCGCGGCCGCGTCGTCGGGCGCGGCGCGGATCACCCACCGCCAGGTCATCCGCTCGATCATAATATAGGCGGTCGGCGATACAGGCGGTCGGCGGCGCGCCAGCCCCGCGACGACCCGCGGCGCGCACTGCCCATGCGGCGTCATCTCGCCTCCGCACCGTCGTACGGGCCAGGCGCCGCGGCGACGCCGCCCGTCAGACGTTGGTCGAAATCGACGGCGGCTCCTCGCTCAGTGCGCGCCGGAGCGCCCGTGCCAGCTCGACGTCGTGCTCGTGGGTCATCGCGAAGATCCGGCACTGCGCGACCTTGCCCGGCAGATACTTCAGGATCTCCGTCAGCGGCTCCTCCGAGATGCGCTTGGAGGAGTCGAACACGTAGATCTGCCGGTCCCCCATCTTCAGCGGGTTCAGCGGGCGTGGATCCTGGAGCGCCATGTCGATCTCGAACGGCAGGTCGCGTAGCGCCGCGGGGAGGAACGTCCGCACGCGCTTCTTCACCGTGTCGACGTCGAGGAACCCTTGGCCCTTGCGCGCCTCGAACTGGTCGAGGATCTCCTCGCTGGACATCCGCCACTTGAGCTTCCTGTCCAGGATGTAACGCCACTCGGCGCCGAGCCGCCGGCGATCGGCATCGTCGGCGTCGTGCCAGCGTCCGACGTCCTCGAGCAAGGTCCACTCGGTCAGATGCAGGTACGGATGCAGCTCCTTTCGGAGATCGTACGGAAAGGCGATCCGCATCGTGTCGCGGAAGATCTCCTTGAGGTGCAGGTCGATCCCACGCGTCGTGCGGTGGTAGTAGACGTTCGTGTACATGTAGAAGCGCGCGTTCAGGAACATCGTGAAGGCCTGCAGCCCCGCCCGGTCGAGCGTCAGCCCCTTCTCGGAGAAGAACGAGTAATAGATGATGCGATCGATATCGATCGGGCCGATGGCGACCCCGCACATGTAGGAGTCCCGCAGCACGTAGTCCATGTTGTCGGCGGTGAAGACGCCCGACAGCAGCGGCTTCAAGTGCGGGAGCCACTTCGGGTGCGAGGTCAGCGGCTGGGTATAGCTCTTGCCCATCAGATAACAGATCCACTCCGGATCGATCTCCTCGCCGGCGTCGAACGCGCCGTTCGGGCTTCGGCGAAGACCACGGAGCAGCTCTGCGAGCTCCTCGCGGATGATGCGCTGGCCGACCAGCTCGTGGGTCAGGTCGTAGTCGACCAGGAAGTTGTCGTCGAAGAAGTGGCCGAACGGACCGTGACCGATGTCGTGCAAGAGGCCCGCGGTGCGCAGGAGCTCCTCGATCAGCGCCGCCGACGGCGCGTCGGGGAACACGGCGCGCAAGGACGGGTAGAGTTGCTGAGCCAGTCGCCCGGCCAGGTGCATCGCGCCGAGCGAGTGCTGGAAGCGGCTGTGCTCGGCCGCCGGATACACCCAGCGAGCCGATTGCAGCTGCGGCACACGCCGCAGACGCTGCATCCAGGAGGTATCGATCAGGTCCTGCTCGGTCCCCTCACCGGGGATCCCTCCGGGCCGTGTATAGAGGATGTACTGATGAATGGGGTCGGCGATGAGTCCGCGCCCTTGATACGGTCCCTCGGCGTTCTTCATCGGACAGAGTCTACCCCACCAACGGCGTGAGGGCGCTCCGGTCCGAGCCGCGCCGGGTCTGTCGGCGCAGGAGCCGCGGCGCTAGCGGACCTGAAACAGGTGGTGACGGTCGACCGAGGGCACCGAGATCGTGCGCACCCGATTGTCGCGCTGGACACTGAGCTCGATCAGGTCGCCAGCGCGCCGCGACCAGAGCTGCTCGTAGAACTCTTCCTGCGAGGCGACCGCGACGCCATTGACCTTCAGGATGCGATCGCCCTGGCGAAAACCAGCGCGGGAGGCCGGGCCCACCGGCGAAAGCTCGCTGACGAAGAGGCCCGCCGGCAACGAAATCGTGTAGAGGCCGAGCCACGGGCGCGGCGGCCGGCTCGCGATGCGGCCAGAGTCGATCAGCTCGTCCTTCACCGGCACGAACTTCTCGATGGGGATAGCCAGGTTCACGTGCGGCGGCTCACCGAGCCGGAGCGAGGCGATCCCGATCAGCTCACCACGATCGTTCACGACGGCGCTGCCGCCCCACTGCGGGCTCGCCGGCGACACGATGATCGCGCGGTCGAGCATGTATTCCCAGTAGGCCGAGAATCGTCTGACGGCGTTCACGGAGCCGGTCACGTGAACCAGATCGTTGTCTTCATCGACGCCCACGGTGCCCGTTCGGGCGCCCGCCACCACCGCGCGCGAATCGCCGAGCGCCGCGACCGGCCAGGGACCGTCGCCCTCGAGCTTGACGACGCCGAGGCCGGTGTCGAGATCGAAGCCGACCACCTGCGCTGACACGGTGCGGCCGTCGCGCATGCGCGCCTCGACCTCGAGTGCGTCCAGCAGCAGATAGCTCACCGTCAGCGCGTAGCCGCGCGTGTCGAAGATGACGCCGCTCCCGAAGCGGCGGCTGCCGAGCCGGGCCGACGAGGCGGCGCTCTCGGCACTGCGTACACGCAGGCCGACGATCGCCGGCTCCACGCGCTGGACGAACGAGGGAAGCGACGAGACGTCGCGGGGATTGAGCCGCCGCTCGGGAGCCGAGGTCGGCGCGCCGACGACCACGGTTGGCGCCAGCAGGAGAGTCGCCAGGACCACCATCACGACTCGCTTCATCGAGCTTCTCTCCAGTTGTGGAGCGCGCCCCGGCTTCAGCGCGTTCCGGTCAGCGGTGCCCGTACTGTCGCTCGTAGTACGCCCGAAACTCACCGGACTTGAGCGGGCGCCACCACGATTCGTGCGTACGATACCACTCGACGGTCGCCAGCAGGGCGTCGCCGAATCGATGGCGCGGGGCCCAGCCGAGCTGGTGGACTTTCTTCGAGTCGACCGAATAGCGCCGGTCGTGACCCGGCCGGTCCTTCACCGGATGGATCAACGTCTCGGGCTTGCCGGTCAGCTGGAGGATCTGGCGCGTCAGGACGACGTTTTCGACCTCGTGGCCGCCACCGATGTTGTAGACCTCGCCGTCGGCGCCGCGGCGCAGCACGAGGTCGATGCCCGCGCAGTTGTCCAGCACGTAGAGCCAGTCGCGCACGTTGCGGCCGTCGCCGTAGAGCGGCAGCGGCTTGTCGTCGAGCGCATTGGTCACGAAGAGCGGGATGACTTTCTCCGGGTACTGATAAGGCCCGAAGTTGTTGGACGAGCGCGTGATGAGCACTGGCACACGGTGCGTGTGCCAGTAGGCCAGCGCGAGCAGGTCGCCGCCCGCCTTGGACGCCGAGTACGGATTGGACGGCCGCACCGGATCGCTCTCGCGCGACGAGCCCCGCTCCACGGAGCCGTACACCTCGTCGGTGCTGATGTGCAGGAACCGTGGGATCTTCAGCTCGCGTACGGCTTCGAGCAGGGTGAACACGCCGAACACGTCGGTCCTCAGGAACGCGTCGGGCTCCATGAGCGAGCGATCGACGTGCGACTCGGCGGCGAAGTTCACGATCGCGTCGACGCCCCGGCAGGTGTCGCGCACGATCTTGGCGTCGCACACGTCGCCCTGGACGAACGCGTAGCGCGGATCGCCCTCGAGGTCGGCCAGGTTCGCGGGATTGCCCGCGTACGTAAGCTTGTCGAGGTTCACGACGCGGTCGTCCGGGTGCGTGGCCAGCACGTGCCGGATGAAGTTCGACCCGATGAAGCCGCTTCCACCCGTGACCAGCAGCTTCAAGGCACCTACCCTCGCACGACGTCCCAGATCTCGGCGCCCGCGTAGTCCCACGGAAGCCGGCCCTCGTCGCACATGGAGGGCTCGGCCGAGAAGTGGACGTCGGTGAAATAGATGACGCGTCCGGTCGACGCGGCCATGTTCTTCACCCCGTGCGCCACGCCGGGCGGGATGCGGACCAGACGCGAGCCGCCCGCGCCGAGCGTGAGGCGCACGCGCGTGCCTTCGGTCTGCGAACCCTGGCGCACGTCGATCAGGACCAGGAGCATCCGGTCCGACGGGGGCACGTACCAGATGTCCGTCTGGCGCTGGTGCAGGTGGAATGCCTTGATCGCCCCGGGCTCGACCTCGCTGTAGTTGATCTGGCGCACCTCGAAGCCCCGGAACGCCTGAGGCGCGCCGTTGGTCAGGCGCCCCAGCTCGGTCATGCTGCCGCCGTCGTCGGAAAAGCGCTTGAGCTCGACGATCTCGACACCCTCGATCGAGGGAGCGGGCCCGTAGGATTGAGTCTGGAAGGCGCGCTTGGCCGACGGCGTCAAATCCATGGAGGCTCCGATCCTATGGCTCGGGCTCGATGAGCCGTAGCAGGTACTGGCCGTACGAGTTGTCCTTCATCGGCCGCGCGATCCTGAGCACCGCGTCGCCCGTGATGTAGCCCATACGCAGCGCGATCTCCTCGACGCATGCGACCATCAGCCCTTGCCGTTCCTCGATTGCGTGGATGTAGTTCGACGCCTGCAAAAGCGCCTCGTGCGTTCCGGTGTCGAGCCAGGCGATGCCGCGGCCGAGCTTCTCGACTTGCAGCTGGCCGCGCCGGAGGTAGGCCTCGTTCACGTCGGTGATCTCGAGCTCGCCGCGCGCCGAAGGCCTGAGCCCCGCCGCGATGTCGACGACCTGGTTGTCGTAGAAATAGAGGCCGGTCACCGCATACGACGAGCGTGGCTTGACCGGCTTTTCCTCGAGCCCGACGGCCCGCCCGTCGGCACCGAACTCGACCACGCCGTAGCGCTGTGGATCGCGCACCCAGTACGCGAACACCGTGGCGCCGGTCGGCCGATCGGCGGCAACCTTGAGGTATTCCGGCAGACCGTGGCCGTAGAAGACGTTGTCGCCGAGGGCCAGCGCGACCCGGTCGTGGCCGATGAACCGCCTGCCGATGATGAAGGCCTGGGCCAGGCCCTCGGGCTTCGGCTGCACGGCGTATTCGATTGTGAGGCCGAGGTGTTGACCGTCGCCGAGGAGCCGCCGGAAGGCCTCCTCGTCCTGAGGCGTGGTGATGACCAGAACCCTCCTGATGCCCGCGAGCATCAAGGTAGAGAGGGGGTAGTACACCATCGGCTTGTTGTATATGGGAACCAGCTGCTTGCTGACGGCGTGTGTGAGGGGGTAGAGCCTGGTCCCAGAACCGCCGGCGAGGATGATTCCCTTGACCGAATTCGTCATGGAATTTTGTCAGTATAGCAGCGCCTCCGGAGGCCACAAAGGGCCCGGATAAGCCATTACCCTTGAACCGACCGGAAATAGCGGCAATAATGTAGCCGCGCACATGAAAACGCTGAAAGACATGCTCACCGAAGCCAGGCAGGTCGTCCCTGAGGAGGGGCCGGCCGAGCTGGTCGGCCGTCTTGCGGCAGGCGAGAAACTCGTTGTGATCGATGTTCGGGATCCCGACGAGTACCGCGACGGTCACCTCGAGGCGGCCTCGAACATCAGTCGCGGCTTCCTCGAGTTTCGGGTCGGTACCGCCGTGACCGACCCGTCGACGCCGGTCGTACTCTATTGCCAGACCGGGCTCCGCTCACTGCTGGCCGCGAAGGCGCTCAAGGACCTGGGCTACTCGAACGTCATCAACCTGCAGGGTGGCTACCAGAAGTGGGCCCAGTCGGGGCTGCCGGTCATCAAAGAAACACAGCTGACGCAAGATCAGATTCAGCGGTACAGCCGACACTTCCTGCTGCCTCAGGTGGGCGACAAAGGCCAGAAGAAGCTCCTGCGCTCGAAGGTGCTGCTGATCGGAGCCGGCGGGCTCGGCTCACCGACCGCGTTCTATCTGGCGGCGGCCGGCGTGGGAACGCTCGCACTGATGGACGGCGACACCGTCGACATCACAAATCTACAAAGGCAGATCCTCCACACGACCGCGGATGTCGGCAAGCCGAAGGTCGAGTCGGCCACGCGCACCTTGAAGGCACTGAACCCGGACGTCAACGTGATCTCGTTGCCGACTCGCATCACCGTCGACAACGTCATGGAGATGATCCGCGACTACGACCTGATCGTCGACGGCTCGGACAATTTCGAGACGCGCTACCTCGTCAACGACGCGTGCTTCCTGGCGGGCAAGACCAATGTCCACGGCTCCATCTTCCAGTTCGAGGGCATGGCCACGGTCTTCGCGCCGAACCAGGGGCCGTGCTATCGCTGCCTCTATCCGACGCCACCCCCGCCGGGACTCGTCCCCTCCTGAAGCGAGGCCGGCGTCCTGGGCGTGCTCCCAGGAGTGGTTGGAACGATTCAAGCGACCGAGGCCGTCAAGCTGCTGCTCGGTATCGGCGAACCGCTTATCGGCCGGCTCTTGACCTACGATGCGCTCGGCATGCGCTTCCGCGAGGTCAGGCTGCGGCGCGACCCGAAGTGCCCGTTGTGCGGCACCTCGCCGACGATCACCGACCTGACGATTCACAGAAACGGCGCCGACGCCGCCTGCGAGCCGTCGACGGTCGGTCACCGCGAGGGTGTCGCGGCGGGCGTGGCTCCTAAGGCCGGCGGCTGATCGCGAGGCGCATCGGCCGGCGCCGCCCGGTTCCCGGCCGGCGGGGAGTCGTCTCGACACGGCTCGATGTCACCGACGACGTCGGCGGCATCGTCGATCTCCCGACCCGGAACGAGCCGAAGACCGAGACGGCGGCTCATCGGTCTCTGGACAGCACGATCAGCGTATCGTGACCGCGCAGCATTCCCAGCAACTGGTCGCCGTCGATCCTGAACACCGCCGAAAGGTAGTTGCCGCCCGACTCGTGCTTCATGAAGACCCGCGTCGGGAACACGTCGAAGATGACGGGGACGCCCAGCGCACCGCGATACGTGACGACGGCGGGAACATCGGCCGCCAGGGTGTCCGAAAGCACGATCTTCCCCCATCCCCAGCGGCCGGATTGCGAGAACTCCGCGTGGGCCACACTCACTCGGCGAGTCATTGCGCCGGATCCGCTCCACACCCCGGTCCAGCGTCCCGCGATGTCCGGCACCGCGGCCTCTTCGGTGAAGAGCCGCTCCTTACCGACCGAGACATCGTCGGGTTCGACCGGAAGTGAGAGCGCGACTCGCGTGACGAGCGCGGGGCGGGGCCGCTCGATGAGGGTGGACGAGGGGGACAACCAGCTCGGGGCCTCTCCGCCCGGCGAGCATGCCGCCGTCGCGGCGAGCACGCCGGCAATCAGCCAGAGCCGGAGATTCCCGAAGCCCATCCGCAACTTCCTCCCGCGTCGCTCGAATTGCAAGGCGAGCACCATGTGGACATTCCCGAAGAATTGCGAACTTGACCGAGCGAGACCGCGCAGAATGACAAGTACTCGTCAGAGCCCTGACACTTCCCTGGCAATGACGCGCCTGTAAACTGGACGCATGACCCGCCTGCTCGGACGATCGCTCTCGCAGGAGCTCGTCGATCGATTCTCGCAGCGGGACATCGCACGGCGGCTCGGAACCGGCCTGCCGTTCGTCACCGTCGACGCCGGCGGGCGGCCCCATCCGATGCTCCTGTCGTATCTGGAAATCCGCGCCTACGACACGCGAACCGTCGGCCTGGTGATCGGCGCCAACACGCGCAGCGCGCGAAACCTGGCGGAGCGCGGCGTGGCTACGCTCCTGGCGATCGAGCCGGACGTGACCGTGTACGTGAAGCTCAGGACGGTCGATGGCCCCTTGCCCGTTCCCGACGCCGGCGAATTCGGGCTCGGCTACTTCCTGCTCGAGGTTGACGAGGTGCTCGAGGACGCCGCGGCGGACTGGGAAGGAGGGATGCGAATCACCAGCGGCGTGCGCTATGCGCCCCCGCCGACTCTGAACGAGCCCTGGGCACGGGCGACCTTGGCCGCGCTCGCCGAGCCTCGCGCTCGGGCCTGACTACTTGGGCGCGTCCTTGGGCGGGTCGGCCGGACGCGCCGGAGGCCGCCGCGGCATCTCCGCCGAAGCCGGCTCGCGCTCCTGATACAGGCCGATCGTCACCTCGACCTCCGTCTCTTGCCCCTCGCGCAAGAGCACCACGCGGACCCGCTTGCCCACCGGAGTGGAGGAGACGACGCGCTGTAGATCGCGCGGAGACTCGAGGCGCGTGCCGTCGATCCCGACGATGACGTCGTCGGCCCGAACGCCGCCCTTGTCGGCGGGCTCGCCCGGCATCACGCTGCGAACCAGCACGCCCTTGGGCTCGCGCAGCTTGAGCCGGCCGAGATCGTCCTCGGTCACCTCGGCGATGGCGACGCCGAGCCAGCCCCAATCGACCCGCCCCTTCGTGGCCAGCTGCGGCAGCAGCATCTTGACCAGGTTGGACGGGATCGCGAAGCCGATCGTCCCGTTTCGCGCCACCATGCTGTTCACGCCGATGACCTCGCCGGACATGTTGACGAGCGGCCCGCCCGAGTTACCCGGGTTGATCGCCGCGTCGGTCTGGATGAAGTCGAACCCCGGCGCGGCCACGGTGAGCGGCGCGCCCTTGCGGCTCACGATCCCGAACGACACGCTCTGCTCGAGCCCGAACGGATTGCCGAGGGCCAGCACCAGCTCGCCGACCCGCAGCCGATTAGAGTCCCCGAGCGGCAGTACGGTGAGACGGCCGGCGCCCTCGATCTTCAGGAGCGCCACGTCGACCCGGCTGTCCCGGCCGACGACGGTGGCCGGAAAGCGCCGTCCGTCGGCCAGACGGACCTGAATCGTTCCTGCGCTGTCGACGACGTGAGCGTTGGTGACGATCAGACCATTGGGATCGATCACGAATCCCGAGCCGGTGCTCCGACGCGGCTCGCTCGGCTCCTCGCGGGGGGACTCTTCCTTGGCGAGGACCGTGCGCTGGACGCGCACGTACACGAGCCCGGGCTGCAGGCGCGCCGTGAGGTCGGAGAGCAGGTCGTTGAGCCGCGCCAGCTCCGGCGCGACCGGCGCGTCCGCGTTGTCGCGCCATACTTTCGGTCCGCTGGACGAGGGGCCCGAGCATCCGGCGGCGAAGGCGACGAGAGCGAGCAGGACGGGCAACGTACGGCGGCGCGACACGAACATCGAAATCCTCCCCGCAGCAGTATACAGCGACGACGATATCGACGGCCGGCGCGGTCCAAACGCTTACCGGCGTCGCGAAAATGGGCCGACGCGACTAGCGGCTCACCTCTCGAATGAGGTGCGAAAGTTCTGGAATCAGAAGCTTCTCGAGCGCGAGGCGACAGGCGTTGGGCGATCCGGGAAGCGAAACGACGATGCGGCGCGCGTGCACGCCGAGCTGGGCGCGCGACATCATCGCCGCGGGGCCGATCTCCTGATACGAGAGCACGCGAAAGAGCTCGCCGAAGCCGGACAGCCGCTTGTCGAGCAGCGCGTCGATCGCCTCGTACGTGGAGTCGCGCGACGTGATGCCCGTGCCGCCGGTCACGATCACCGCGCGCACCGTATCGTTGGCGCACGCCTCGCGCACCACGCGCTGGACATCTTTCGGCTCGTCGCGGACGATCGCGGAGCCCACCACCTCGTGACCGGCCTCGCGTAAGAGCTTCCTGATCAGCTCGCCGCTCGTGTCGGTCTCCGGCGTCTTGGTATCGGAAACCGTCAGCACCCAGCAGCCGATGGAGCGCGGCGCGGTGGCCTTGTGCTCGAGCGGCGTGCTGTCGGGGCGGCTCATCGCTTGGCTTCCGAGCCGCCGTAGGCGCGATCGAGAATCTCGGCCAGATGCATGACGCGGATCGGCGACTGGTGCGCGCCGAGCCCGGCCTGGATCTGCAAGATGCAACCCGGATTGGCCGTCACCACCGCCTCGGCTCCGGTCTCGAGCACGTGGCTCACCTTGCGATGCAACAGCCGTGTCGCCATCTCGGGCTCGGTGAGGTTGTAGATCCCGGCCGAGCCGCAGCACCAGTCCGACTCGGTCAGCTCGACGATCTTGAGCCCGGGAATCTGCGCGAGGAGCTTGCGCGGCTCGCTCTTGATCTTCTGGCCGTGTACCACGTGACACGGATCGTGGTACGTGCAGGTGAGGGGTACGGGCGACAACGGGCCGCGCAGCGGCTCTTGCGCCAGGATCTCCGCGAGGTCGCGCACCGAGGCCGCGAAGCGCCGGGCGCGCTCGGCGTACGCGCCATCGCCGGCGAGCAGATGGCCGTAGGCCTTCATGTGCGCGCCGCAGCCGGAGGTGTTGACCACGACCGCGTCGGCGCGCGCGGCCTCGAATGCGTCGATCGTTTGCCGCGCCATCACGAGCGCGCGCTCGTGATCGCCGCCATGGGCGTTGAGCGCGCCGCAGCATCCCTGGCTCTCCGGCACCACGACCTCGAAACCGTTCTTCGCCAGCACGCGCGCGGTCGCGCGGTTGTGCGCCGCGAAGATCACGGACTGCACGCAGCCGGTGAGCATCGCGACGCGCGCACGCCGCGAGCCCTCGGCCCGCGTCAGCGGCGGCGGCGCCGCGCGCTCAGCCCTCGCGGGCACCGGCGGCAGCAGCGCCTCCCAGGCCGGCAAGGTCCCGGGCAAGAGCCGCACGAGGCCGCTCTTCCTGACCAGACGCTGGAGCCCGCTGGCTTGATAGAGACGCGCGGCCGACGCGGCCAGGCCGAGCAGCCGTGGATGCCCGAGCAACAGCCCGAAGTTGAGCCAGCGAAAGAGTCGGCGAGCCGGCGCGCCCGGGCGGGCGCGCTCGATCTCGGCCTTGGCCGCCTCGATCAGCCGGCCGTAGGGCACGCCCGCCGGACACACGGTTTCACACGCGCGGCAGTCCAGGCACAACGAGAGATGGCGCACGGTCGAATCGCTGAGCGACATCCGGCCCTCGGCGAGCGACTTGATGATGAAGATGCGCCCGCGCGGCGAATCCATCTCGGTGCCGAGCTCCGAAAACGTCGGGCAGTAGGCCAGGCAGAGCCCGCAATGCACGCACTGGTTGACGCCTTCCACGGACAGCCCGTGCAGGGCGAGCGGTCCGCTGGCGGCCGGCGGCGCCGCGTGTGTCGTCGCATCCATCGCGTTAGTCGTCCACCTCCGAAGCCATCGCCATGCCGCTCAGATGCCCGCGACGAAGCGGCCGGGGTTCAGGATGTTTCGCGGATCGAGCTGTGCCTTGATGCGCTCCATGATGCGCGCCGCGGCGCCCGGATCATCCCACACCGGCACCTGTGATTTCACCGCGAGCGGCGCCCACTCGAGATTGGCGTGACCGCCGCCCGCGCGCGCGATCTCGCGCCACTCGGCAAGGGCCGCGCCGATCGCGCTCGGATCCTTGGGCGCCGGATCGGAGCCGAGCGCGGCCCGAATGACGCCGACGCCCGCGTGCGCGGCCCACGCGCTCTGCAGGCCCCGCGCGCGCGCGACGCTCGCGCCCTGCTCCATGATGTCCGCGACCTGCGTCGGCAGCACCGCGAGTGTCATGACGGCGGCTGGTGTCGAAAACGCCCCGCGCGCGGCGGGACCCAGCCGCGGCCACGCCGCCGCGTCGAGCTGGCGCGCGTCGCGGCCGCCCAGCGGGCCGGTCAGCCGCGCGAGCTCGGCGCGCTGCCAGTCGACCTGCTCGCGCACACCGTCGAAGCCGACGACGAGCATCGCGGCCGGTAACGTGGTGCCGCCGACGGCCAGGCCTGCGCCCGCCGCGGCCGCACCGTCGAGGAGCTCGACGGCGTTCGGGATGAGATCGCTGGCCGCGACGGCCTTCACCGCCGCGCCCGCGTCCTTGAGTCGCTCGAAGCGGACGCTCACGAGCTCTTCACGCTCGGCCAGCGGCCGGAGCTTCACGGTCGCCTCGACGATCACACCGAGCGTGCCGAACGAGCCGATGAACAGCTTGGGCAGATCGTAGCCGGCGACGTTCTTCACGACCTTGCCGCCGCCCTTCACGACGGCGCCGTCGGCCGTCACGACCGTCACGCCGATCAGGAGGTCGCGCGCGGTGCCGTAGAGGTGCCGCCGCGGCCCGTGCGCGTTGGTCGCGAGCACGCCGCCGACGGTCGCGCGATCGCCGTCGGCGGGATCGAGCGAGAGCCACTGGCCGCGGCCGCGCAGCGCGGTCTGGAATGCGTCGACCGTGATGCCGGCCTCGACCGTGGCCGTCAGATCGCCCGGCTCGTGATCCAGGAGCCGGCTCATCCGGCGAAGTCCTATGATGAGCCCGGCGCCCGCGGTCGGGATGCCGACGCTCGCGGCAGTGCCGCCTCCCCACGGCGTGACCGATCGCCCGACCTCGCAGGCGAGCGCCAACACCGCGGCGACTTCCTCGATCGAGCCCGGGAACACCGCAGCTTCCGGCGTGCGGCCCTCCACGACGTAGGGCGCGAGCTCGATGCCGGTGAGGACGTTGGCGGCGCCGACGGCTGCGCGAATCTTGTCGAGCAGCGCGTCCGGCACGGAAAGCCGCGATCGCCCGCGCTAGAAGCGCTGGGCGAGGCCCTTTTCTTCGATCGCGTGCGGCCGGTAGGCGACGGGCCCGACCTCGACGCAGGACTTCTTCGTCGGGAACACCTTGCCGGGGTTGCAGAGCCCGCGAGGATTGAAGGCGTTCTTCAGCCGCTGCATCAGCGCGAGATCGGCCGCCGAGAAGATGAACGGCATGAAGTCGGCCTTCTCGAGCCCGATGCCGTGCTCTCCCGAGATCGAACCGCCGACGTCGGCGCACACCTTCATGATCTCGGCGCCGGCCGCGACCACGCGCGCCTCCTCGCCCGGCTTGCGCGGATCGTAGAGGATGTTCGGGTGCAGGTTGCCGTCCCCCGCGTGAAACACGTTGCCGACCCGCAGCCCCGAGGCGGCGACGATCTCGTTCACCCGGCGCAGCACGTACGGGAGCTTCGTGCGCGGGATGACGCCGTCCATCACCATGTAGGCCGGCGAGACGCGGCCGTACGCGCCGAAGGCCGACTTGCGTCCCTTCCAGAGGAGCTGACGCTCGGCTTCGGAGCGCGCGGTGCGCACGTCGCGCGCGCCCGATTCCCGGCACGCCGCCACGATGTGCTCGGCCTGGACGTCCATCCCGACGGTCAGCCCGTCGAGCTCGATCAGAAGCGCCGCGTCGGCGTCGCGCGGATAGCCGCAGCTGAACGCGTCCTCGACCGCCTGGATCGTCAGGTGATCGATCATCTCCATCGCGGCCGGCACGAGCCCGCGCGCGATGATCGCCGACACCGCCGCCGAGGCCTGGTCGATCTGGTCGAACACCGCGAGCACGGTCTTGACCGCCTGCGGCTTCTTGAGGATGCGCACGACGATCCGCGTGGCGATGCCGAACGTGCCCTCGGAGCCGACGAACACGCCGGCGAGATCGTAGCCGCACGCCTCGCGCGTCTTGCCCCCGAGCCAGACGATCTCGCCGTCGGGCATGACGACCTCGAGCCCGAGGACATGATTGGTGGTGACGCCGTACTTCAGGGTGTGCGGGCCACCCGAGTTGTTCGCGATGTTGCCGCCGATCGTGCACGCCTGCTGGCTCGACGGATCGGGCGCGTAATAGTAGCCGCGCGGGCCGACTTTCCACGAGAGATGCAGGTTGACGAGCCCGGGCTCGACGACCGCGATCTGGTTGTCGTAGTCGACCTCGAGCACCTTGTTCATGCGCATCAGCGAGATCACGATGCCGCCTTCGGCCGGCAGGCAACCGCCCGAGAGTCCGGTACCGGCCCCGCGCGCGACGAACGGAAGGCTCTCGCGATTGGCGAGCTTGACCACCGCGGAGACGTGCTGAGCGGAGGTCGGGAAGACGATGAAGTCCGCGAGCGCGCGAAACAGGGTCAGCCCGTCGGACTCGTACACCATGAGCTCGTCCGGGTCCGAGAGCACGGCTCCCCGGCCGACGATCGTCTCGAGCTCGCGTCGAAGCTCGAGCTTCCTGGACTCCGTCAGGATTGCCATGAGGTTGAGCGAATTATAACCCCGCCGCTCGGGACCCCGCAGGCGGTCGCCGGCCGGGGCCCGCCCCAGCGGCGGCTAGGCCGACCCGAGCAGCACCTGGGCCGCGCGGGCGATGGCCGGCGCATCGATGCCGTAGTGGCGGTAGAGATCGGAGCGCGAGCCCGACTGGCCGAAGTCGTCCACGCCGAGCGGCAGCTGCGGCACGCCGAGCGCTGCGCCGATGAACGCCAGCGCGTGCGAGTGGCCGTCGAGCACCGAGACGACCGGCACGCCCTCCTCGTCGGCGCCCACCAGATCCTCGACGTACGGGCGCGGCTCCCGCAGGCCGCGATAGAGCCGATCGGCGCTCGTGACCGCGAACACGCTGGCCAGGATGCCGCGCTCGCGCAGCGCGTGAGCGGCCTGGACCGCTTCCGGAACCGTCACACCCGCCGCGAAGATACTGACCGCGTTCGCGTCCGGGTCCCAGCCCGGCTCGGCGCGGGCATCGACCAGCCGATAGGCGCCGCGCAGGACGTCGGCGCGATAGGCCGGGCTCGGCGGCGGCGCGAGCGCCTGGTCGATCGGCCTGGTCGAGAGCCTGAGATAGGCCGCCTCGCCGCCGCCGTCGGCGATTCCGCGCAACGCGTCGAGCAGGATCCACTCGACCTCGCGCGCGAACGTGGGATCCCAGAAGACGATGCCCGGCAGCGCGACGCCGATGCCCGGGGTGATCACCGACTGGTGCGCGCCGCCCTCGGGCGAGAGCGTGACGCCCGACGGCGTCGCCGCGACGACGAAGCGCGAGCCCGAATAGAGCGCGTGATAGAGCGCGTCGAGGCCGCGGGTGACGAATGGATCGTAAAGGGTGCCGATCGGCAGCAAGGTCTCGCCGAGGATCTCGCGCGAGAGACCAAGGGCGCCGAGCAGCAGGAACAGGTTGTGTTCCGCGATGCCGATCTCGATGTGCTGGCCGGCCGGCGACTCCTTCCACTGCATGGCCTGCGGCACGTCGGCGAACGGATTCCGTCGCGCCTCTGGAAAGTACACGCCCTTCCGATTGATCCAGCCCGCCAGGTGCGTCGTGATCGCGACGTCGGCCGAGACGGTCACGATGCGGTCGGCGATCGGCTGGCGGCTCAGCGCGCCGAGCACGCGGCCGAACGCCTCCTGAGTCGAGCACTCCGGCGGGTAGCTCTCGTCGAGCTCGGCGGCGATCTCGACGTCCGGTGCGCGCGGCGACGGCGACGCGAAGAGGGGCGGCAGCTTGCGCGTGAGCTCGTCCTCCTCGCTGCCCGGCGCGAAGCCGTCCCACTCCGCGCCCTCGGCGATGCCGAGCGCGCCGCGCAGCTCGTCGATCTGCCCGTGCGTGAGGAGCATCGTGTGATTGAGCGGATCGCCGGCGAGCGGCAGCCCCCAGCCCTTGATCGTGTGCGCGAAGATGACCGAGGGCCGGTCGCGGACCTCGCCGGCCGACTCGAGCGCCTCGCGGAGCAGGCGCAGATCGTGGCCGCCCAGATCGGCGACGAGCTCGGCGAGCGCGGCGTCGCTCGTGTCGGAGAGTAGCCGGTCGAGCGTTCGGTCGATCCCGCCCCGGTCGGTCGCGAGGAGCGGCTTGCGCACGGCGCCCGATGGCAATCGCAGGAGCCGCTGATACTCGCTGTTCGGCATGCTGCCGAGCCGCTCCCGCAGCCGCTCGCCGCCACGCTTGTCGAAGAGCCGCTGGAGCTTTCGACCCCACCGGAGCTCGCTGACCTGCCAGCCGGCGGCCTCGAACATAGCGCGCATCTGACGCAGCCGCCCGTCGGGCACGATCCGGTCGAGCGACTGCCGATTGACGTCGACGATCCAGAGCACGTTCGAGAGCCGCGCGACGACCTCCTCGGCGAGCGCCTCGGCCACGTTGCCCTCGTCGAGCTCCGCGTCGCCGACGATGACGATGACCCGGCCGCGCGGCTCGCCGCCGAAGTGATCGACGACGTAGCGCGATGCCAGCGCACCGAACGTCGCCTGCACCGCGCCGAGCCCCATCGAGCCGGTCGAGAGATCGACGATCCGGCCGTTCTTGCGCCGGCTGGGATAGGCCTGGAGCCCGCCGAAGGTTCGGAGCTCTCTGAGATCGTCGGCGGTCAGCCGGCCGCGCAGGTACTGGATCGCGTAGAACGCGGGTGAGGCGTGCGCCTTGACCGCGACCAGGTCGTCCGGGCGGAGCGCGTCGAAGTAGAGTGCGGTCAACAGGCTGACGATCGAGGACGACGAGGCCTGATGGCCGCCGACCTTCACGCCGTCGGGGTTCGGGCGCACCGCGTTGGCGTGATGGACCATGTAGGTGCCCAGCCACAGCACCTTCCTCTGGATCCGGTCGAGGACCTCGAGACGGCTCACCGCGGGTCGAAGGGTAACATGCCGGGACCGTTGAAGAGCGGGGCCTTCGCGTGTACATTCCGCTGCATGTCGGAACGGACCCGCGATCTCCGGATCGAGAGCTTCCGCCCGCTGCTGCCGCCGGCGATCCTGCTCGAGGAGCAGCCGCTCAACGAGCGCGGCTCGGAGACCGTCACGCGGGCGCGGCGCGATATCAGCCGCATCCTCCGCGGCGAGGACGACCGCCTCGTCGTGATCGTCGGGCCGTGCTCCATCCATGACCCGGTCGCCGCGCTCGAGTACGGACGCCGGCTGCGCAAGCTGGCCGACGAGCACGCGAGCGATCTCTGCATCGTGATGCGCGTCTACTTCGAGAAGCCGCGCACCACGGTGGGCTGGAAGGGCCTCATCAACGACCCGCACCTCGACGGGAGCTTCGTGATCAACGAGGGCCTGCGGCGCGCGCGCCGGATCTTACTCGACCTGGCCGAGCTCGGGCTTCCCTCGGGCTGCGAGTTCCTCGATCCGATCTCGCCGCAGTTCACTTCGGACCTCGTGTCGTGGGGCGCGATCGGCGCGCGGACGACCGAGAGCCAGGTGCATCGCGAGCTTGCCTCGGGCCTCTCGATGCCGGTCGGCTTCAAGAACGGCACCGACGGCGGCGTGCAGATCGCGATCGATGCGGTGCGCGCCGCGGCGCATCCGCACCAGTTCCTGGGCGTGACCGAGCAGGGGCTCTGCGCCATCGTGGCCACGCGCGGCAATCCAGACTGCCACGTGATCCTCCGCGGCGGCGCGAGCGGATCCAACTACGACGCGGTGAGCGTGCAGAAGACCGCCGGCGCCCTCGTCGACGCCGGGCTCGCGCCGCGGCTCATGGTCGACACGAGCCACGGCAACAGCGACAAGGATTATCGCCGGCAGCCGATCGCCGCCCACGACCTGGCCGAGCAGGTCGCCCACGGGGAAACGGCGATCTTCGGCGTGATGATGGAGAGCTTCCTGGCCGACGGCCGGCAGGATCTGAAGAACCCGGCCGCGCTGCGCTACGGCCAGAGCATCACCGACGCCTGCATGGGTTGGGAGATGACGGTGCCGGTCCTCGCCGATCTCGCGCGCGCGGTGCGCGCCCGCCGCACGTCGAGCTAGCGCCGCCGCGCAACGCGCGCCTCACGGGGGCCGATGGCGATCACCATCCCCGCGGATCTCACGATCGTCACGCTTCGAGAGAACGGCCGCGAGCTCACCCAGCGCTGGACGGCGGCCTACGCCGCCTCGATCCTTCAGCAGGCGAGCGCGCTCCTGAAATCGCGCACGAACATCGAGTTCCCGCGCGCCTCGTGCCAGCAGGTGATCGAGGAGATGCCGGCCGGCGCCGCCGCCGACACCGTGGACGAAGCGGGCTATCACTTCCTCACGGCGGCGCACAAGGCGTCGAACGGCGTCCGCGTGCTGCTGGTCGACCAGGTGTCGCGACCGGAGCTCGGCGGACAGTCGCGGCGAGAGATCCAGGTGTGCTTGATCGCCTACGGCTCGGATGCGGGGGCGACGTCGCGCATGCTCGCCCACGAGCTCGGTCATCTCCTGGCGCTCCCGCACATCGACAGCGGCCGGCGAGCCGGGCCCGGCCAGGAGAGTCAGGTCGCATCGTGGATGCGGAACCTCATGTACTCCGGCGCCCTGAATCCGGCCGCCGAGCTCACGCCGAGTCAGGTGCAAGCGGCACGCTCCTCACCGCTCGCGCGTCGCTTCGGCGGTCGCTGAATCTGGCGCCGCCTGCCGGGTAGCGCCGCGGCTTACTGGCCGCGGAAGGTGGGCTTCCGGTGCTCGAGCATCGCGCGCACGCCTTCGCGCGCGTCGTCGCTGGCCCGCGCGCGGCGCGCGGTCTCGTCCAGGTCCTTGTGCTCGACACGCTCGCGCAGCGACAGCGAGCGGCGGATCGCGGCCTTCATGCCGGCGAGCGAGAGCGGCGCGTTGCCGGCGAGCGTGCGCGCCAGGTCGTAGGTCGCCTTCTCGAGCTCGGCGGCGGGGACGACCGTGTGCACCATGCCCATCTCGTACGCGCGCTTGGCGTCGACGGGCTGGCCGGTCAGCAAGATCTGCCGCGTGAACGCCGGCCCGATGATCTC
>Ga0075433_10000061_pt1 | contig 47469 bp, 52 predicted proteins | sample RhiMethybrSRZTD2_FD_75299 | JGI IMG/M metagenome (GOLD analysis project Ga0075433, IMG submission 75299) | Populus rhizosphere microbial communities from Tennessee, USA - Rhizosphere MetaG P. TD hybrid SRZTD2 | ecosystem: Host-associated > Plants > Roots > Rhizosphere > Soil | place: USA... | reverse complement strand
GTGCGACCTCAACCGTCGTCAACTGCTCGTCGAGGTAAAGCCGTCGCAGCGTCACGGCGTCGATGAACACGCGGCGGGGATACATCCTTCACTGTTGCCGCGCTGGCCGCCGGTCAACGTCCAATCTTTCATACACCCCGGCTCCCTCAGTCGCCCCCGATCGGTGCTGACCTCCTAAAATTCCGCAACTTAGCCCTGATTCTGACCGGCCACTCGCTCTGACGGCGCCTTGACGACCCCTGGGGTGTCACCTACACTTGGGCTCCCGATTCGGTGCCCGCGTCGGGCGGCGTCGATCGCAACGATACGGGAGAGCGCTTGGACGACGCGCAGGTCCGTCAACGGGTGCGAGAGTTGCTCGCATCCGGCCGGCTCCCCACGGATGATCCACTGAAGCTCTGGGCCGGACCGAGCATGGCGAAGCCCTGCTCGTGCTGTGCCGAGCTCATCAACACCGCGACGGAGTACGAGCTCGATTTCAGTGGTACGCTCACGATTCTCTTCCACCCGCGCTGCTATGCCATCTGGAACGAGGAGCGCAAGCGCATGATCGACGACCGACGTCGCGACCGACCGTCTCAGGCGTCAGGCGACTGACGTATGGGCGAACGCTCGTTCGCCGAGGACGTCAAACAGCTCGGTTACGGGCAGGGGCAGGTGCTTCGCGGCGAGGGTATCCTCGCGATCACGAAAGCGCTGCTGCAGTCGGGTGTCAGCTACGTGGGCGGCTATCCCGGCGCACCGATCTCGCATCTGCTCGACGTGCTCGCCGACGCCAACGAATCGCTGCTGAAGCCACTCGGTATCTACTACGAGCTGTCGGGCAGCGAGGCCGCTGCCGCCGCGCTGCTCGGCGCGTCGATCAACTATCCGATGCGCGGCGCCGTGACGTGGAAGTCGGTCGTCGGCACGAACGTCGCTTCCGACGCGCTCTCGCATGTCGCGTCCGCCGGGGTGCTGGGCGGCGCGCTCGTCGTGATCGGCGAGGATTACGGCGAGGGCGCGTCGATCTTGCAGGAACGCACCCACTCGGCGGCGCTCAAGTCGTCGCTGCCGCTGCTCGACCCGCGGAACACGCTGCAATCGTTTGCGCGGTTCGTCGAAGAGGGCTTCGGACTATCCGAGGCGTGCAACGAGCCGGTGCTGTTCTCCATCCGTATCCGCGCCTGTCACATGCGCGGCACCCTGCTGTGCCGTGACAACGTGCGGCCCGCGATCAGCATGCGCTCACCGCTCTCGACGCCATCGTTCAGTCTCGACCGGATCAACCTGCCGCCGTTCACGTACGCGATGGAGGCGAAGAAGTTCGAGCACCGGCTGCCCGCCGCACGCCGCTACATCGTCGAGCGCAGGCTCAACGAGCACCGTCCCGGGAGCGACTCGCATCTGGGGATCGTGATGCAGGGCGGTCTCTGGAACACCACCGTTCGGGGCCTACACTTGCTGGGTCTGGCCGATGTGCGCGGCGAGTCGGCGGTACCGCTGCTGATCCTCAACGCGATCCACCCGCTGGTGCCCGAGGAGCTACTCACGTTCCTGCGCGGCAAGACACGTGTCCTTGTCGTCGAAGAGGGCATGCCGAACTACCTCGAGCGAGAGCTGAAGGCGCTCGCTCACGAGGCGCGCCTCGACGTCGAGATCCAGGGCAAGGACGTCTTCTCGCCGCACGGCGAGTACGTGCCGGCGCTCGTCATCGGTGGGCTGCGCAAGTTCCTCGTATCCGCGAACCCGACCGCAACGTCGGCCACGGCGATCGAGGATCGGTATGCGGCGCTGACCGCACATCGGGAAACCGTGCGCGCGGTTCTGCCGGAGCCGGTGTCCAAGCGGCCGCCTTCGTTCTGCACCGGCTGTCCGGAACGGCCGGTATTCAGCGCGATGAAGATTCTCCGAGCCCACGATCCCTCGGTCGGCGACACTCACGTGTCGGCGGACATCGGCTGCCACACGTTCTCCACGCAGGCGCCCTTCAACGTCGGCAACTCCGTCCTCGGCTACGGCATGGGCCTGGCGTCGTCGAGCGCGGTGGCGCCGTTCTTTGACAAGCGCGTGATCTCCGTGATGGGCGACGGTGGTTTCTGGCACAACGGCCTGACCAACGGCGTGGCCAACGCGATGTACAACCGGCAGGACTCGGTGCTCGTGATCCTCGACAACTTCTACACGTCGGCGACGGGCCAGCATCACAACCCGTCCACCGGAACCAACGCGCGCAAGGAGCCCACGGGAATGACGATTCCCCAGGCGCTGCGCGGGCTCGGCGTGTCGTGGATTCGCACCGTCGATTCGTACGACATCGCCAAGATGATCGGCACGCTGCGCGACGCATTGACGACGCGCGCCAAGGGGCTGAAGGTCGTGATCGCGCGCGGCGAATGCCAACTCGAACGCCAGCGGCGGCTACGGCCGCTCAACCGGACGCGGCTGGCCGCCGGCGACACGGTGGTGCAGCCGCGCTTCGGCGTGGATCCCGACGTCTGCACCGGGGATCATTCGTGCATGCGCTTCAACGGGTGCCCGTCCCTGACGCTGCGCGAGAGTCCCGATCCGCTGCGCGAGGATCCGATCGCCCACGTGGACGACACCTGCGTCGGATGCGGTGTCTGCGGTGATGTCGCACACGCGGCTGTGTTGTGCCCCTCGTTCTACCGCGTACGCGTCGTCGCGAACCCGAGCCGGTGGACCCGCGTGGTCGATCGGCTGCGCCGCGCTGTGATCGACACTCTCGCTTCGTAGAGACCCGGCGTGCACGCGGCGGCCGCTCCCACCAACATCCTGTCGCTGCTCATTCCTGCCGTCGGTGGTCAGGGCGGCGGCGTGCTGTCAGAGTGGATCGTCGACGCGGCGGCGCTCGACGGATTTCGCGTGCATGGCACGTCGATCCCGGGCGTGGCGCAGCGGACCGGCTCCACCACCTACTACGTCGAGGTGCTCGCCGACCGTGCCGCCACGGAAGATCCGGCGTTTTCGCTGTATCCGGTGCCGGGCGCCCTGGACGTGCTGCTCGCGCCGGAGTATCTCGAGGTCGCCCGCATGATCGAGGCGGGATTCGTGTCTCCCACGCGAACGACGGTGGTGTGTAGCACGCACCGTCTCTACACGATCCACGAGAAGACGGCGACCGGCCGCGCGATCTACCCGCGCGAGCGACTCGACACGGTGGCGCGAACCGCGGCGCGGCGTCTGGTCGCCTTCGACGCGCTGACCGTCGCGCGCGAGCGACGCACTGAGGTGAATGCGGTCCTGTTGGGCGCGCTCGCTGGAAGCGGCGCCCTCCCCGTGAGCGTCGTGGCGTTTCGCAAGGCCATCGAGTCGCGCGGCGTCGCCGTCGCCGCCAATGTGGCCGGCTTCGACATCGGCCTCGAGCTCGGCCGCGCGAATACGACGGACAACGGAACCGATGCTGACAACAGCGTGAAGGAGGGGGTCTGGGGGAAGCCGGAGGGGTCCCCCAGTCAGGCGGAGGGGTCCCCCGATCAAATAAACCTCTCCTCCATGCCCCCCGCGGTTCGCGCCGTCGTCGAGCACGCGGTGCCGCGCCTGATCGATTACCAGGACATCGACTACGCGCGCCGCTATCTCGCACGTCTGCGCCCCTTCGTCGACCATGAAGCCGTGGCGGCCATCGTCGCGCGCCACCTCGCGACGTGGATGACGTATGAAGACGCGATCCGCGTCGCGCAAGCCAAGACACGCGCGGCGCGGTTCGCCCGCATCCGAGCCGAGACGCGCGCCGGTGATGCGGTGATCGAAGTTACCGATTATCTGAAGCCGGACCTTGACGAGATCTGGGGCATCCTTCCGCATCGGCTGGTCGCGCCATTCGCGCGCTGGGCGCAGCGCCGTTGGCCGCACGGCCGGCCCACGCTGGGGCAGCACGTGCGCACAACGACTGTGACCGGATATTTGAGGGTCTGGCTGCTGGCACGGCTGCGAGTGCTGCGTCCCGTTTCCTGGCGCGCCCGAGTCGAAAATGAGCGCATCGACCGCTGGCTCGCCGGCGTCCAGCGGGCGCTCGCGTGGGACGAGACGCTCGCACGCGAGGTCGCGCAGCTGGCGCGACTCGTCAAAGGCTACGGCGACGTGCGCCGTCGGCTCACGAGTTTCTTCGATACGGGTCTCGCGCTCGCGCTGCAGGTCGGCGAGGCCGAGGCGCAGCAAGGCTCTGGTGCTGCCGCCGCGACTGCGCTTCTCGAGCGGTTTCGCACCGACGTGCTCGACGGGCCGGACGGCGAGCTTCGCGCTGCGGCGCTCGCGACGGCGGCAACCGCGCGTGCGCTCGCCGGCGATGTCGACGGCGTGCGGACGCTCGTTATGCCTTCGTCGGCGGCAGGCTAGCGCGGCAGATCGAGGTCGAGGCCCAGCCGGGACAGCGCGACGCAGGCGTCACGCCCGTACTCAACGTTGGCCATCATCGGTGTCTGTCGGGCGACTTCCTTGATCCGATACGCGCATGCAACGTTCTGCCAGGTACGCGCCTGCTGGCGTTGCTCGTATCCCCACGCGACCGGCAGCAGGATCAGGCTGATCAGCGCTGCGACCCCCATGATCTTCAGCGCCATTTCGATCTCGGAGCGAAAGAACCGCATACTCGATGCCTCCAGGCGCGACGACTAAGCATTTCCGTTGCCAGACCGCGCCGAGGTAATTCGCGATGAACTCGCGCGCTTGGCTCCGCCGGATTTTCTCTGATCAATCGTAAAAACAGGCAGTCAGGGCAAGGCGGTCGCGAGAATGTCCAACGGTTTTCCCGGCCGGGTGAATCCTCAGCGGGTGAGGCGGCGCACAATTTCGCCTAGACGTCGCGCCTCGTGCCCGGGCAGATTGACGAACGAGAGCACGGCGCCGTCGGCCTCGGCTCGAATCACGAGCGAGATGATGTCGAGCGCGGCGCCTCCGTCGCCAGGGGTGAAGGTGCATTTGATCGCCACTCCCGTCGAAAGCGTTGCGGCGGTCTTCACTTTCATCCCGGTCACCGACAGTTCGACGCACGTGCCGGGCCACGATGCCCCGCGATACTCGTGCAGGGCGACGGGGAGCTCCAGACGGACGCGGGGTGATTGACGGCGCTCCGCCCGCCGCGCCTGGTCATCACGTCGGCGATTGATCGCGTGCGGTTCGAGAAAGGTCAGCACGTCGAGCAGCCGGTCGAGGGGCACCGGCTTGCCGACGAAGTCAAGCGCCCCGAGCCGCAGGCACTCGCGTGCCTGGCTCTCGGTGGCAACGCCCGAGACGGCGACGATGGGCAGGCCGGCTTCCCGCACGGGACGCAGCTGGAGAAAGTCGAGGCCACTCATCCCGGGCAGATGGATGTCGAGGATGATGGCGTCGGGTCGATCGGATTGCAGCTTGCCGAGCGCCGCCTCGGCGCTCCGCACGAGGATGGCCTGGTGACCGAGATCGCTCAGGAAATCGCGGAATACTTCGCCCAGGTCAGTCTCATCTTCGACGACCAGGACGCGCATTTGCAGCGCGAGTTTATCACGACGGTTTCGACGGGCGCCAAGCGCGGTTGATCCGCGAGGTGCCCGGCGCGTCGACGAGGCGGCCACTGCTGAAGAACGCCGCCCAGAAGCTCGGTGGAGGAGGCTCGAGGTCCGCGTTTCCGAGCAGGACGCTCGCGTCGAAGCGGTGCGCGAGCCGGTAGGCAAAGCTATAAAAGGCCACGATCGATCGCGGCGTGACGTCGCCGTTGAACCTCAGGTCGAGTGCCAGATGCAACGTCGCACCCCACAAGTAGGCCCACAGCCAGAACGATCCGGTCCACCACGCGATCAGCCCGAGGAGCGCGAACAGCTCGTAGGAGTGCAGCACGAGCAGCGCCCATTGCGTGCGTCCCTCGAGGTAGTGGCGGAGAAAGGCGTCGGGTGTCAGGCGGCGATTGCGCTCGAGGAGGACGTAATCGACGGCGTGATCGAGATCGATCAGAAATCCACCGGCGGCGACGGCTGCGGTGGCCGCCCACGACCCGGTGAGCGCGGCCGTCCCGGCGCAGGCGATGGCGGTGGTGACGAGGTGGCCTCCAGGACTCATACCCCCAACTTAACGCAACGCGCATGCCGCGCCGAAGTCCCGATTTCTGTGCGCGGTCGGCGCCTCGTCTGCGCACGTGCGTGCCCGGAATGAGACGGCGATTTCCGGTCCGACCACGCGTGCTATATACTCGGCTTCCGGAGCGATTTCCCCACCAGAGGAGGAGACGGGTGTCGGGGTATGTCCCCGTGGCGATCTTTGCGGCGCTCATCGTCGCGTTCGGCGTGGGCTCGCTGGCGATCGCCTGGCTGCTTCGGCCGAGTCGGCCGGACATCGTCAAGCTGATGAATTACGAATGCGGCGCCGAGCCGTTCGGCCCGGCGTGGGTGCGCTTTCCCGTCGGGTTTTATCTCGTCGCCCTCGTCTTCGTAGTTTTCGACGCGCTCGCCGTGTTCCTGGTGCCGTGGTTGTTGGTCCTCGAGCCGCTCGGGTTGTCCGCCTTCTGGGGTATGGCAGGGTTCGTGGGCATCATCGCGCTGGGTTGGCTGTATGCCTATCGCGAGGGGGTGTTGGAGTGGAAGTAAAGCCGCCGGTTCCGCAGATCCCGCCACCGGTGTGGACGGAGTTCAAAGATCTTCAAGAGTTCGAGAAGTACAAGCAGCATCGGGCCGACGACGACAAGACCTCGAACGCGCTGACTTCGATCGCCGATGCCATCCATCACATGCCCGGTGGCTGGATCGTGACCACGAGCACCGACAAGATCTTCAACTGGGCGCGCAAGTCGTCGATTTGGCCGGTGACATTCGGGCTGGCGTGCTGCGCCATCGAGATGATGGCGACGTTCGCGTCGCGCTTCGACGTCGAGCGGTTCGGCATGGTGCCGTGGGCTTCTCCGCGTCACTCCGACCTCATGATCGTGTCCGGCACGGTCACCATCAAGATGGCGCCGATGCTCAAGCGCATCTACGACCAGATGCCGGATCCGAAGTGGGTCGTCTCGATGGGCTCGTGCGCGAACTCCGGGGGACCGTTCCGTCACGGGTATCACGTGGTGAAGGGCGTCGACCGCGTCGTGCCCGTCGACGTGTACGTGCCGGGGTGTCCGCCCACGCCTGACTCGCTGATGTACGGACTGCTGAAGCTGCAGGAGCAGGTGGCGCACTTCCAGAAAATGGGCGAGCGCCTCCCAGCGGCCACCGACGCGAAGTGACGCCGCTCACCGTCGCCGACGCCGCCACGCGTCTCCGCCAGCAGTTCGCCGTCGAGCCGGTCGTCGAGGGCGCTCTGATCGCGCTCAGCGTCACACCCGAGCAGTGGCAGGGCGTGGCGCGTTTCGCGCACACGAGTCTGGGCTGCCGCTTCTTCTGTTTCCTCACCGCGGTCGACTGGAAAGAGCAGGGGATGGAGGTTCTTTGCCGTGTCGAGAACCTCGACGCGCACGTCGCGCTTCTGTTGCGCACGCGATTGGCCGCGGGGGCGGACCGTTGCCCCACGCTGACCGGCGTGTGGCGTGGCGCCGACTGGATGGAGCGCGAGTGCTGGGACATGTTCGGCGTGCGCTTCGAGGGGCATCCCGACCATCGCCGGATTCTGTTGGGGGAAGACTGGGAGGGGCATCCGCTGCGCAAGGACTACGCCGTCGACACGCCGCACGCACCGTACCGCTGACGAGAGGAGCCGCATCATGATCTACGAGCTGCGCACCTATACGCTTCAGCCCGGCAAGCAGCCCGAGTACCTCAAGCTCAACGCCGAGGTCGGCCGCAAGATCCGCGGCGACAAGTATGGGAAGTTCGAAGGCGGCTGGACGACCGAGTTCGGCATGCTGAACCAGTACGTCCACCTGTGGAGCTATCCGAGCCTCGACGAGCGCGACCGGTTGCGCGGCGAGCTCGCGAAGAACGACGAGTGGACGAAGGGCTACGTTCCGCAGATCCGCCCGCTGCTGCTGGCCCAAGAAAACAAGATGCTGTCGGCGGCGACGCCGTTCAAGCCACCGACGGACAGCGGCAATATCTACGAGCTGCGCTGGTATCGCGCGCAGGTCGGTCGGCTCGCGGAGTGGCTCAACCTGGCCAAGGGGGTGCTGCCCAGCCGCGAGAAGTACTCGCGCAACGTTTGCTACTGGCAGACGGAGGCCGGCCAGCTCAACGAGGCGGTTCACCTCTGGGTATACAAGGATCTGAACGAGCGGGCCGCCGCGCGCGCCAAAGCCCTCGGCGACCCCGACTGGCAGACGTTTCTCGGCAAGGCGTTGCCGCTGCTCGTCAGCATGCAGTCCACGGTGCTGATTCCGACGCCCGTGTCGCCCATGAAATGAGTGAGCGGATGTCTCTTTCGCCGACCGTCGGGCGCCGGAGCCCTGTGAAGGCGCCCCGACGGCAAATGAGATAGGCATGCCAGAGACGACGCCGCGGAGCACGCTCGAGATCGGATACGGGGGCAGCGAGCGCCTCACCATGAACATGGGGCCGCAGCACCCGTCCGCGCACGGCGTGTTCCGCGCGATCCTCACGCTCGAAGGCGAGACGGTGGTCGGCGTGGACGCGGTGATCGGGTACCTGCACCGCTGCCACGAGAAGCTCGGCGAGACGTTGACCTACGTGCAGTACCCGAGCATCGCGTCCAAGACCGACTACGTGGCCGCCATGACGGCGGAGCTCGCGTACGTCTCCGCCGTCGAGCTCGTTGGCAAGATCGACGTGCCCACGCGCGCGCAGTGGCTGCGCGTGCTCGTCGCCGAGCTGCAGCGCATCGCCTCGCACCTGCTCTGGCTCGGGACCTGGTGCATGGACATGGGCGGCGCGCTCGGCGGTGGTGCCACGGTGTTCCTCTACTGCATCCGCGAGCGCGAGGCGGTGCTCGACCTCTTCGAGTCGCTCACGGGCGCGCGGTTGCTGTACGGCTTCCATCAGCCCGGCGGCACACGCTACGACCTGCCTGAGGACTGGGCGCCGCGGTGCCGCGAGACGCTGAAGGTCATCGAGCAGCGAATCGGCGAGTACGAGGCGATGCTCGAGGACAACGCGTTCTTTCTCGTGCGCACCCAGGGCGTGGGCGTGATCTCGAGCGAGCTGGCGCAGGAGGTGGGCGTGTCCGGCCCGCTGCTTCGCGGCTCCGGTGTGAATCACGACCTCCGGCGCGCGGCGCCGTATTCGTCGTACGAGGCGTTCGAGTTCCGTATCCCCGTCGAGACGGCGGGCGACTGCTACGCGCGCTACCACGTGCGCATGGCCGAGTTCCGCGAATCGATCAAGATCGCGCGCCAGGTGCTCGAGGGACTGCCGGAAGGGCCGATCTCGTCGCGGCCGGGCGTGAAGTCGGTGGGACAGGTTCGCGTGCCGAAGGGTGAAGGATACGCCCGCGTCGAGGGGGCACGCGGCGAAGTGGGCTGCTATCTCGTCGCCGACGGCGGTGCCAAGCCGTATCGCCTCAAGTGGCGGGGCGCGTCGTTTTCGAACCTGGCCGTGCTGCCGCACATCCTTCCGGGCGTCAAGGTGGCCGACGTCGTCGCCATCATGGGCTCGGTGGACCCGGTGTTCGGAGAAGTGGACAGGTGACGCTGCCGCCGTTCGCGTACCACGCCCTGGTCGGCTTCGTGGTGCTCAACGTGGTGATCGGCATGGTGACGTACGTCACGCTGCTCGAGCGGAAGTTCGCCGCGCGGATGCAGTCGCGGATCGGGCCGTATTACGTGGGGCCGCACGGGCTGCTGCAGCCGATCGCGGACGCCATCAAGCTCATGCTGAAGGAGGACATCGTTCCGAACACGGCCGACCGCTGGGTCTATAACCTGGCGCCGATCGTCTTCCTCGTCCCGTGCGTGCTGATCTTCGCCACGCTGCCCTTCGCCCCGGGGCTCGGCGTGGCGGACCTCAACATCGGCGTGCTGTTCTTCCTTGCCGTCTCTTCGCTGGAGATCGTCGGGCTCTTCATGGGCGGCTGGGGCAGCAACAACAAGTACGCGCTGTTGTCCGCGATGCGCGCGGTGAATCAGATCATCTCCTACGATCTGCCGTTCGTCTTCGCGGCGTTCGTGCCCGTCCTCCTCGCGGGCTCGCTGCAGATGTCTGCGATCGTCGCCGCGCAGCAGGGGACGTGGCTCGTGGTGGTGCCGAAGTGGTTTCTCTTCTATCCGGTCATCGGGCAGCTGGCCTTCGTCGCATTCCTCGTGGCCACGCTGGCCGCCGAGAACCGCGTGCCTTTCGACATTCTCGAGGCCGAGTCCGAGCTCGTCGCGGGCTTCCGCGTCGAGTACAGCGGTATGAAGTTTGCGCTGATTCAGCTCGGCGAGTACGCGCACATGATCGGCACCTCGTTCCTCGGCGCGCTGCTTTTTCTCGGCGGCTGGCTCGGCCCCGGATCCGAGCTGCCGTTGGTCGGCGCGCTCTGGTTCCTCGTGAAAGCGATGCTGGTGTTCCTCGTCGTCACGTGGGTGCGGTGGAGCTTCGTGCGCATCCGCGTGGACCAGATTCTCGCGATCTCCTGGAAGCTGTTGCTGCCGGCCTCGATCGTGCTGCTGCTGGCGACAGCGTTCTGGGTCGCGGCTCGGGGTGGACATGGCCTCTGAGCGGCCGGGATTCTGGACCGAGACCGGCCAACTGCTGCGCGCGGTGGCGCGCGCGATGGGTATGACGTTCAGGAATCTGCTGCGCCGGCCGATCACGGTGCGTTACCCGACCGTCAAGCGCGTCTATCCTGATCGCTTCCGCGGCATCCTCGCGCTGACCTACGACCGCGAGACCGGCGAGGAGAACTGCATCGGCTGCCGACTCTGCGAGTACATCTGCCCGCCGCAGGTGATCAAGGTCGAGATGCTGAAGGCGGAGAGGCGCAACTACGCCAAGACCTTCACGCTCGAGCTGTACTCGTGCGAGTTCTGCGAGCTGTGCGTGCAGGTGTGCCCCACCGACGCCATCATCATGCTGAAGTCATTCGACCTCGCCACCGCAGACCGCCGTGAGCTGCTGCTCGACAAGGATCGGCTGCACGCGCTCGGGCTCGAGTTCGAGCCCTCGTGGGCGACCGGCAACCGGCTCCGCGACATGCAGGCGCCGCCGAAAGCGCCGAAAGCCGCGGCCCACGCGGCGGCCGGGGCTGCGGCCACTGCGGCCAGTTCGCCCGACCGTCGAGCGCCGGAGGCCGCGTCCGGCAACGAGAGTTCGCCCGACCGTCGGGCGGCGGAGCCCGGCGAAGCCGCCCCGACGGCGAAACCTGAATGACCGCCGAAATCGTAGGGTTTTGGGTGGCCGCCGTGGTGCTGGTCGGCGCCAGCCTCGCCGTCGTCTTGACGCCGAACCTGTTCCACGCGGTGCTGTGGCTAGCCGCCTCCCTCGTCGCCACCGGCGTCGTTTTTCTACTCCTCGACTCGCCGTTCCTGTTCGCTGTGCAGCTACTGCTCTATGCCGGCGGCGTGGTGACGATCGTCGTGTTCGCGATCATGCTGACGGAACGGCTGGTGGGGGAGTCGATCCGACAGACGAGCCGCTTCGTGTTCAACGGTGCAGTGCTCGCAGCGGCGGTGTTCGTCGGCATCGCGAGCTTCCTCTTGCACGCTCCGGCGGTCGCGCGGCCCGCCGTGAGCGGTGATCAGCTGCGCGAGCTCGGCCGCGCGCTCGTGGGTCCGTTCGCGGCGCCGCTGCAGCTGCTCGGGGTCCTGCTCGTGATCGCGCTGCTCGGCGCGCTGTACTTCGCGCGGACGGAGGACTGAGGCGTGCCGCTCTCGGCGTACCTGGTGCTCGCCGCGCTCGTGTTCGCGATCGGGCTCTTCGGCGTGCTGACGCGCCGCAACGCCGTCGGCATCCTGCTCGGCATCGAGCTGATGCTCAACGCCGTGAACATCAACCTCGTCGCGTTTTCGCGTTTTCGGGCCGACCTGGCCGGGCTGATCTTCACGCTGTTCACCATCGCGATCACGGTCGCCGAGGTCGCCGTCGGGCTGGCCATCGTCATCGTCATCTTCCGTGTACGGCGGACGATCGAGGCCGACCACCTCGATCTGCTGCGAGGCTGAGCGTGCGCCTCGGCTCCCCCGAGCTTGCGTTGATCGTCCTCGCCCTGCCGTTCGCCAGCTTCCTGGCCCTCGGCCTGATCCGGCCGCTTCGGCGCAGCGGTCGCCCCGCCGCGGCCATCTCGATCGTCGCCATGGCCGGCGCGCTCGTCGCCGCCGCGTTGATGGCGTGGGAGTCGATTGCCGCATCGCGCGGGCTGAACCCGTCGGTCGTATGGGCATGGCTGCCTGGCGACGGCGGGCCGATGGCCTCCGTGGGCGTGTGGGTCGACGGCATGGCGATGCAGATGTGCGTGCTCGTGACGCTCATCTCGCTGCTCGTTCAGATCTACTCGTGGTCGTATCTCGCCGACGAGCCTTCGCCGTCGCTCGGGCGTTACTACGCGTATCAATCGCTCTTCGCGTTTTCCATGCTGGGCCTGGTGCTGTCGCCCGGATTTTTGCAGATGTTCGTGTTCTGGGAGTTGGTGGGTCTGTGCTCCTATCTGCTGATCGGCTACTGGTACCATCGGCCGTCGGCGGCACGAGCGGCAGTGAAGGCGTTCTGGATCACGAAGCTCGGCGACCTCGGCTTCGTCGCCGGCATCGTGATGCTGTGGGCGGCGACCGGCACCTTCGACTTCTTCCCGCTGTTTTCTGCAGCCGAGAGCGGCGCGCTTCACGTCGACCGGCTCGCCACCATCATGTTCCTGATCTACCTCGGCGCCGTCGGCAAGTCCGCGCAGTTCCCGCTGCACGTCTGGCTGCCCGATGCGATGGAGGGCCCCACGCCCGTGTCCGCGCTGATCCATGCGGCCACGATGGTCACGGCGGGCGTGTACATGATCGCGCGGGCGTACCCGCTGTTCGCGCTCGTGCCCCCGGTGCTGACGCTGATCGCCTGGGTCGGCGCGTTCACCGCGCTGCTCGCGGCGACGATGGCGTGCGTCGAGCGCGACATCAAGCGCGTGCTCGCGTACTCGACGGTGTCGCAGCTCGGCTACATGATGGCCGCGAATGGGGCAGGGGAGCCGGAGGCCGCGTTCCAGCACCTGCTCACCCACGGCGTATTCAAGGCGCTGCTGTTCCTCGGCGCCGGCATCGTCATTCATCACTTCCACACCAACGACGTGTTTCGCATGGGAGGCCTCTTCCTGCTTCGGCCGTGGGTCGGCGGCGCGTTTCTCGTCGGGACGCTGGCCCTCGCTGGAATATGGCCGTTGCCCGGATTCTTCTCGAAGGAAGCGGTGCTCGCCGCGGTCCTCAACGCGAGATTCACCGTGCCGTTTCTCATGCTGATCGCCACGTCGTTCCTGACCGCGTTCTACATGTTTCGCGTGGTCTTCCTCGCGTTCTTCGGCCACGCGCACGGTCATCACCAGCATCCCCGACCGCCGCTCCCGATGGACGCCGTCTGCCGCGGGCTGGCCGTGTTGACGGTGGCGCTGGGCGTACGCGCTCTGCTGACGACGCATCACGGCGACGCGCCCGTGTGGCTGCCATGGATCTCGCTGACGTGGGCCGCCGCCGGCATCGCGCTGGCATGGGCCGCGTACCAGGCCGGCATCATCGATCCGGCGCGGCTCTCGGCGGCGCTGGCGCCGATCGACTTCCTCGCGCGTCGCCGCTACTTCCTCGATGGGCTCTTCGGTGCGATGTACCGGATTGCGCTTTTGGGGCTGTCACGCGTCGTCGGGTGGGTCGACCGTTATGTCGTAGACGGCGTTCTCAACGCGCTCTCCGCCCTCACGCTGCGCGCCGGCGATGCCGCGCGCCGCCTGCAGACCGGCCAGCCGCAGGACTATGTGTACGGCGTGGCGCTCGGCGTGCTGCTCCTGCTTGTCTGGGCGCAGCTGAGGTAGCCGGTGCGCCTGCCCATTCTGTCGATCATCACGTGGATGCCGTTCGTCGGCGCGCTGCTCATCATGTTCACCGCTCGGCGCAGCCCTCTCGCGGTGCGGCTGATCGCCGCCGTCACCACCGGCATCTCCGCCGTGCTGTCCGTCTGGGTCTACGCGACCTACGACCGCGAAGGCGCCTTGACCGGCACCGACTTTCAGTTCCACGAGAAGGTCGCGCTCGTGCCGCCGCTGGGCATCAATTACGAGGTCGGCGTCGACGGCATCAGCCTGCTGATGGTTTTGCTGACCTCGATCATCATCTTCGCGGGCGTGTTCGCCTCGTGGACGATCGCCACGCGCAGCCAGGAGTTCTACGCACTGCTGCTGGCGCTCGTCACCGGCGTCTACGGCGTCTTCGTCTCGCTCGACCTCTTCGTCTTCTTCCTGTTCTACGAGCTGGCGGTGCTCCCGATGTACCTGCTCATCGGCATCTGGGGCTCGAGCGGTGAGGTGCGGCCGCGCGGCCCCTTCGCGTGGGCGTACCGCGAGACGGGCGTGGGCACCAAAGAATATGCGGCGATGAAGCTGACGCTGTATCTGTTGTTCGGCTCGGCGTTCATCCTCGTCGGCATCTTCGCGCTCTACGTATCGGCCGGGACCGCGTCGTTCTCGTTTCTGGATCTCGAGGCGGCGACGTTCGATCGTTCGTTGCAGCGCTGGGTCTTTCTGGCCTTCTACATCGGCTTCGGGATCCTCGCCGGCATCTGGCCGCTGCACACGTGGTCCCCCGACGGCCACGCGTCGGCGCCGACGGCGGTGTCCATGCTCCATGCCGGTGTGCTCATGAAGCTCGGCGCCTACGGCGTCGTGCGTGTCGGCATGGGGCTGCTGCCTGACGGCGCGGCCGATCTGGCCTGGCTCGTCGGCGGCGTGGCCTGCATCAACGTGGTGTACGGCGCGCTCTCCGCGATGGCCCAGGTCGACTTGAAATACGTCATCGCCTATTCGTCCGTCTCGCACATGGGCCTCGTCATGCTCGGTGCGGCCACGCTGACCGAGGCCGGCCTCAACGGCTCGGTGTTCCAGATGTTCGCGCACGGCGTGATGACAGGGCTGTTCTTCGCGCTCGTCGGGCTCGTCTATGAGAAAGCGCATTCACGCGAGATCTTTCGTATGGGCGGGTTCGGCCGCGTGATGCCCGGTATCGCGACGGCGTTCACGATTGGCGGCCTCTCGTCGCTCGGCCTGCCCGGTACCGCAGGGTTCGTCGCGGAAGTGCTGACGTTCATGGGCACGTGGCGGTCGGAGGTTCGCTGGTGGCTCGTGCCCGCGGTCGCGGGCACGTTTCTGACCGCGGTCTATGTCCTGCGCGTCGCCAAGCAGATCTTCTGGGGCCCTCCGTCTCCGCACTTCCACCACCTCGAGGATGCGCGCGGACCCGAGTGGGTCGCGCTCGTCATCCTCGTCGGGGTGCTCGTGCTCTTCGGATTTTTGCCGGGCGTGGCGCTGGTTCCCGTCGACACCGCCACCGTTCCGCTGCTGTCGAGGATCCTTCAGCCATGATCGCCGCTCCATACGTGCTCGAGCTCGGCCTCGGAGCCCTGATGTTGCTCGTCTTCGTCATCGGCGTGCTCGCGCGCCGGCCGGTGGGCTGGTGCGCCACGGCCGGCGTATTCCTGCTCACAGCGGTGGCGTTCGCGCTGGCGCCATCGGGCCCCGCGCTCGGCGGGATGTTCGTGCAGGACGGGCTGGCGGTCTTCGTGAAGCGCGTCTTCCTGACCGCCACCTCCATCGGCCTGCTCTCGGGCCTGGGCTCGCCGGATCGCGCGATGGCGCGGCGAAGCACGGAATATCATCTGCTGCTGCTGGGCTCGCTGCTCGGCATGCTCGTCCTGGCTTCCGCGCGCGATCTCATCGTGCTGTTCGTGGCATTCGAGCTGATGTCCATCCCGCTGTACGTCTTGACGGGCTTCGCCAAGCGAGAGGCCGAGCCGGTCGAGGCGTCGCTCAAATTCTTCCTCGTCGGCTCGGTCTCTTCCGCGGTGCTCGCCTACGGCTTGTCGTTCGTGTACGGCGCGACCGGCAGCACGTCGCTCTCCGCGATCGCCAAGGCCCCCGCCTCTCCGCTGCTCACGCTCGGGCTCATCGCCGCGCTGGCCGGTCTCGCGTTCAAGATCGCGGCGTTTCCCTTCCACATGTGGGTGCCGGATGCCTATGAGGCAGGGCCGACGCCGTTCGTGGCCTGGCTCAGCGTGGCGCCCAAAGCGGCGGGCTTCGTCACGCTGTTTCGCCTCTACTTCGAGGGAGTCGGCGATCGCGCCGCGGTGTGGGCGCCGGCGGCCGCGGGCCTCGCGACGCTGACCATGCTGGGCGGAAATCTCATGGCGTTACCGCAGACCAATACCAAGCGTCTGCTCGCGTACTCAGGGATCGCGCAGATCGGCTACATGTTGGTGGGGATGGCCGCGGCGTCGGCGTCGGGCACCGCGATGATCCTCTTCTATCTCGTCGCGTACGTGTTCGGCAACATGGGAGCGTTTCTGGTCGTGGAGGCGGTTGCGCGCGCCGAGGGGTCGGAGGCGACGTCCGCGTTCCGCGGCCTGGCGCAGCGTTCGCCGCTGCTGGCCCTGGCGATGCTGCTCTTTCTCCTGTCGCTCGGCGGGATCCCGTTCGTCGCGGGGTTCTGGGCGAAGCTCTATGTGTTCTGGGCGGCAGCTGAGCGCGGCCTGTACTGGCTCGTCCTCGTCGGCGCCGTGCTGACCGTCGTGGCCCTCTTCTACTATCTGGTCGTCGTGCGCAGCATGTATATCGAGGCGCCGACCCGGCCGGGCCGGGTGCCGGTTACCCCCGCACTGGCGGTGTCCCTGCTTCTGTGCGTGCTCGGTGTCGTCGTGCTCGGGGTCTATCCCAAGGCCGTCGTGATGGCCGCGCTCCGCGTCGCCAGTCCGCTCTTTTGACAAGTAAGGGGCCTAGACGGGCCCCCTAATCGATCGACTTGACGCGGTGTGATACAGGGCGTAGTTTCTGTACCGACCGGTTGGTACAGATGACGATTACGAAGACCGCGCCGACCCAGAGTCCGAAGGCGAAGCCGCGCGACGGCAAGACGACCCGCAAGGCCATCCTTGTGGCCACGTTACGGCTGATGCACGTGCACGGTTACAACGGCACGTCGCTGGACGACGTGCTGCGCGAGAGCGGTATCGGGAAGGGCAACTTCTACTACCACTTTCGCAGCAAGGAAGAGCTGGGCTACGCGATTCTCGACCAGATCGTCTCGACGTTCGTCGGACAGACGCTCGAGCCGTGCTTTTCCGACCCAACTGACCCGCCGCTGGCGCAGATCGGCTGCTTTTTGGACCGCGTCGTCCAGGCGCAGCGCGACCGCCAGTGCCGCGGCGGGTGTGCCATGGGCAACCTCGCGTCGGAGCTGTCCGACGTGCACGAGGGGTTTCGCAAACGACTCGCATCGGTGTTTACCACGTGGCACGGGCGACTGGCGGAGGCCCTGAACGAGGCGAAGCGACGCGGCGAGGTGGTCGTTGGGTGCGACGCCGAGGCGAGCGCCCGGTTTCTCGTCGCCTCGCTCGAGGGCGCCATCCTGTTGACGAAGCTCAGCAAGGACATTGGGGTGATGGAGCAATGCGTGGGCGAATTGAAGCGATATCTGACGGCATACGAGGTGCGGGCGTGACAGTGTCACCGGGACCGCGCATCGACGGCGACGCGGATCTCGTCGAGGCGCTGCGCCGCGAGGACGCGGACGCGGCCGAGCACCTCGTCGAGCGCTTCGGGGATCGCGTGTATCGGCTCGCACTGCGTATCACGGGCAGCAACGAAGACGCCGAGGAGGCGGCTCAAGACGCGCTCTGGACGGCTGCGCGGAAGATCAACACGTTCAAGGGCGAGTCGGCATTCGGCAGCTGGCTGTACCGGATCGCCGCGAATGCCGCGTACCAGAAGCTGCGTGCGCGCCGGGGCAAGTCACGGGAGATTGCGCTCGACGACGTGCTGCCTGCCCTGGATGGCGACGGCCGTCATTTCGAGCCGATGGCGGACTGGTCCGAGCGCGTCGACGAGCGTGCGCTGACCGGGGAGCTGCGCGAAGTGCTGGAGCGCGCCATCGACGGGCTGCCCGCCGAGTACCGCACGGCGCTCGTCATGCATGATGTCGAGGGGTTGTCCAACCCGGACATCGCAGAAACGCTCGGAATCAGCCTGCCGGCCGTGAAGTCGCGGGTGCACCGGTCGCGCCTCTGGGTCCGTAAGCAGATCTCGGACTACGTGCAGGCGAGCTGACGTCGGTGGCCGGACCCGGGCGTCGAGAGTTGACGCCCGCCTCGGCGCTGTGGTTCCATAGGCGACTGTCACTCAACACCCGGGAAAGGTTGAACGCGCATGGAAGCCGTGATCGCGACTGGCGGTAAGCAGTACCGCGTGACGACGGGGCAGGTCATCGCCGTCGAACGCCTTGCAGGCGAGAAGGGTGCGAAGGTCGAGTTCGGCTCCGTGCTGCTGGTCAACAAAGACGGCGAGATCATCGCGAGCGCCGACCGCTTGGCGAAGGCGCGCGTAGCCGGTGAGGTCGTCGCCCAGGGGCGTGGCCGCAAGGTTCGTGTCGTCAAGTTCAAGCGCCGCAAGAACTATCGGCGCCACCGGGGTCACCGGCAGGCGGCCACCAGCGTGCGTATCACGAAGATCGAGGTCTGAGCCGTGGCTCACAAGAAGGGCGTCGGCAGCTCCCGCAACGGTCGCGATTCGAATCCGCAGATGCTCGGCGTCAAACGCTTCGGCGGCCAGTTCGTGACGGGTGGCAGCATCCTCGTGCGGCAGCGCGGCACGCGGTTTCATCCGGGATTGAACGTCGGGCTCGGCTCCGACGACACGCTGTTCGCGAAGATCGACGGCTACGTACGGTTCGAGCGCCGCGGCGACAACCGGTACGTGAGCATCGTCACCAGCCCCTCCTGAGCGCGCCGGCGGGCGCCTCGGGCCCGCCCTACCGACGCCAGGAACGCGAGCACCCAGATGTTCGTCGACGAGATCGACATCTTCGTCAAGGGCGGCGACGGGGGTGCCGGCTGCATCTCCTTCCGCCGCGAGAAGTTCGTTCCGCGCGGCGGCCCTGATGGTGGCGACGGCGGCGACGGCGGCTCTTTGTTTCTCGAGGCGGATCCCGCGCTGACCACACTGCTCGACTACCACTATCAGCGTCACTACCAGGCCGAGCGCGGTCAGCACGGCGAGGGCAGCAATCGCTCCGGCGCGTCCGGCGACGACCTTGTGCTCCGCGTGCCCGTCGGCACGCTCGTGACCGATCGCGAGTCGTCCGACGTCCTGGGCGATCTCGTGCAGCCCGGCCAACGTCTGCTCGCGATCCGCGGCGCCCGAGGCGGCCGCGGCAACGCGCGGTTCGCGTCGTCGACGAATCAAGCGCCGCGTCGCGCGGATCTCGGTCGGCCGGGACCGGGGCGCTGGCTGCACCTCGAGCTGAAGCTGCTCGCCGACGTCGGCGTCATCGGTTTTCCCAACGCCGGTAAGTCGACGCTGGTCTCACGGCTGTCGGCGGCGAAGCCGAAGATCGCGGAGTATCCATTCACGACGCTTGCGCCGACGCTCGGCATCGCGCGCGCCGACGCCGATCGCTCTTTCGTCATCGCGGATCTCCCAGGGCTGATCCCCGGCGCAGCCGAGGGCAAAGGGTTGGGGCACCAGTTCCTGCGCCACACCGAGCGCACGCGGCTGCTCGTCCATCTGCTCGATCCCGACCCGAACACCGGTCGCGACCTCATGGACGATCTGGATGCGATCAACGCGGAGCTCGCCGCGTACTCTCCGGCGCTCGCCGAGCGACCGCAAATCGTCGCCGTGAACAAGGCTGATCTCCTGGACGGCGCGCCGGAGCGGCGCGTCGAGATCGAGCGTGTGCGCGCGCGGTGCGCCGAAGCCAATCAACCATTCTTGCTCATCTCCGCGGCCACGGGCTTGGGCCTGCGGGACCTCGTCGGCGCGATCGCCGCTCGCCTGGACGCCACCGGATGGCTCCGCGCCGCCAGCTAGGTCGCGTTCGCCGGCTCGTCGTCAAGGTCGGCACCTCGTTGATCACGGAGCCCGGAACCGGGCCCGATCCCGACCGCATCGCCGCTCTGGCGACCGAGCTCGCGGGCGCACGTGACGGGCGTGAAGTCGTTCTCGTCACCTCCGGCGCCATCGCGACCGGCATGGCGCGCCTGGCGCTGCCGACGCGGCCCCGCTCGATTCCGGACAAACAGGCGGCGGCTGCGGTCGGACAGTCGGCGCTGATGTGGCACTACGAAGTGGCTTTCAAACGCCACGGCGTCGCGGTCGGACAGGTGCTGCTGACCGCGCAGGACATCGGCGACCGCACACGATATCTGAACGCGCGCAACACGCTGCTTGCGCTGCTTCGGTTCGGCGTGCTGCCGATCGTCAACGAGAACGACACGGTGGCGGTGGAAGAAATCAAGGTCGGGGACAACGACAACCTGAGCGCGCTGGTGGCGTCCCTGATCGATGCCGACCTGCTCGTGCTCCTGACCGACGTCGAAGGGCTTTACACCGGCGATCCCGCCGCCGATCCCGCTGCCCGTGTGATCGACACTGTCGAGACGGTGACCGACGAGATCACGCGTCTCGTGTACGACGGCACCGGCGCGGGCGCGGTCGGCGGCATGGCGACCAAGCTCCAAGCCGCACAGAAAGCCGCCGCCGCGGGGGTGCCGATGATCATCGCCAGCGGACGCAAGGCCGGTGTGCTGGGGCGAGTCCTCAAGGGCGACGCCGTCGGCACGTACTTCGCGCCCAAGGCGGACCGTCTCGGCGCCCGTAAGCGCTGGATCGCCTTCGCGGTCACCCCGCAGGGACGCCTCACGGTTGACGCCGGGGCGTTGCAGGCTTTAACTCATCATGGAAAGAGCCTGCTGCCCTCGGGGGTCGTGGACGTCGAGGGCGATTTTTCGGCGGGCGAGGTGGTGGCGCTCGTGGGAGACGGACGGGAGTTCGCGCGGGGCCTTGTCAACTTCGACGCGGGTGAGCTGCGCCGCATCCGCGGCGCGAAGACGCGCGACATCGCGACCCGGCTCGGGTACAAGAGCTTCGACGAGGTGATCCACCGCGACAACCTGGTGATTCTGTAGTGCGGACTTTTGGATTCCGCGGGGCCGCAGTGCGAGCCGCAGCCGACAGGCGAGGCGAGTCTGCGATCGAGTCCCCGCAGTCCGTGGCGAGCCTCTAAAGAGAGGGCGACTGAATGGACGTGAGGCAGCTGGTGGAGTCGAAAGCGCGCGCCGCGCGAGCGGCCGCCCACGCGCTCGCCGTCGCCGGCACGCGCGCCAAGGACGAGGCCCTGCTGCAGATGGCGCGCGCTCTGGAGGAGAAGACCACGGTCCTGCTCGACGCCAATCGCGCGGATCTGGAGCGTGCGCGAACGAAAGGGCTCGCGCGCGCGTTCCTCGATCGTCTGACGCTGACGGAGCGGCGCATCGAGGAGATGGCCAACGGCTTGCGGCAGATCGCCGCGCTGCCCGATCCGGTCGGCACCGTCGTGGAGTCATGGCGGCGCCCCAACGGGATCGAGATCTCCCGCCTGCGCGTGCCGCTGGGCGTGATCGGCTTCATCTACGAGTCGCGTCCGAACGTCACAGCCGATGCCGCCGGCCTGTGTGTGAAGTCGGGCAACGCGGTGCTCCTGCGCGGTGGCAGCGAGGCCATCGAATCCAACACGCTCATCGCCGGCGTGCTGGCGAAGGCGCTCGAAAAGACCGGTGCACCGCCGGAGGCCATCCAGTTCATCGACGTCACCGACCGCGATGCGGTCGCCGCGATGCTGGAGCAGGATCGCTATCTGGACCTCGTCATCCCGCGAGGCGGCGAGGATTTCGTCCGCTGGGTCGCCGAGCGCTCCCGCGTGCCGGTGCTGAAGCACGACAAGGGTGTCGTCCACGTGTTCGTCGACGCCGGCGCCGACGTCGACATGGCGACGGCCATCGTGCTCAACGGCAAGACACACCGGCCGTCGGTATGCAACGCGCTCGAGACCCTGCTGGTCGACGCCGCGATCGCCGAGCGCTTCCTGCCCGCGGCGGCGGCGCGATTGGTCGGCGCCGGTGTCGAGCTGCGCGGCTGCGCGCGCACGCGGGCGCTGGTGCCGGCAGCGCTGCCGGCCACCGAGGCGGACTGGGACGCCGAGTATCTCGACCTCGTGCTTGCAGTGCGCGTGGTCGACGGGCTCGACGACGCCCTGGCGCACATCCACGCACACGGCACGGGTCTCGCAGAGGTGATCGTCACGGGCGATCTCGCGCGCGCGCGGCGCTTCACGCGGGAAGTGGACGCCGCCGGCGTGCTCGTGAACGCGTCCCCGCGGCTGCTGGACGGCAACCAGTTCGGCATGGGTGCCGAGATGGGGATTTCGACCTCCCGCGTCCACGCACGCGGGCCGGTCGGCGTACGTGAACTGACGACGACGAAGTTCGTTGTGCAGGGCGACGGTCAGGTGCGGGAATAGGGCGAGTGCCGCGTACCGCGGTCTTCGGCGGTTCGTTCAATCCGATCCACTATGGCCATCTGTTGCTGGCCGATGATCTGCTCGAGATCCTGAGCCTCGACCGCGTGCTCTTCGTCCCTGCCAAGCACCCGCCGCACAAGGATCCGACCCGACTGGCGCCTCCGGAGGAGCGCCTCGCCATGGTGCGGTTGGCCACGCAGGGGCACCGCGGCTTCGAGGTGTCCGACATCGAGCTGACTCGACCGGGTCCCTCGTTCACCGTGGACACGCTTGCCGCGCTCGCCCGACCGGCGCAGACGCTGTTTCTGATCGTCGGCTCCGAGACGTTTCTCGACTTGCTGTCCTGGCGCGAGCCGCGCCGCGTGGCGCAGCTGGCGCGGCTGGTGATCGTCCCGCGCGTGGGAAGCCCGTTCGATCGCGAGAGCGACATCGCACGGAAGGTCGTGCGCGAGATCGGCGTCGAGGGTGGCTTCGTCACGGTGGACGGCGGACGCGTGCCCGACCGCGGGGTCATCGTCTCCTCCGCGGCCTCGATGCCGATCTCGGCGTCCGAGCTGCGCCGACGCGTGCGGGAGGGACGCTCGCTCGCCTTTCGGCTGCCGCCCGCAGTGGCGGACTACATCCGCACGCGCGGGCTGTATCGGGAGTCGCCCGCCTGATGGCGATCCCGTCCGGCGAGCGCAAAGTGCGGCGCGCGGCGCGCGCGGCACTCAACAAGAAGGCGATCGGCCTCACCGTGCTCGACGTGCAGCATGTGTCGAGCGTGACGGATTACTTCCTCGTGTGCAGCGGGCGCTCGGCGCCGCACGTCAAGACGATCGCGGAAGCGATTCGCGACGAGCTGAAGTCCGACGGCGTCCGACCGATGCACGCCGAAGGTCAGGCCGAGAGCGGATGGGTCCTGCTCGACTACGGTGACGTGCTCATGCACGTCTTCCTCGAAGATACGCGCGCGTACTACGCCCTCGAGCGCCTGTGGGGCGACGCGCCGTCGCTCTCAGTGTCGTCCGCCGAAGACGGCGCGTGACCCCGTCTGGGATCGACGACGTCTGAAGTCGCGCGCCGTCGACGTTCTTCAACGGTGGACAAGCGTGGACAAATGTGGATAAAGAAACGCGTTCGTGTCTTGCGCGCCGCCGGGCGCGCATGCTAGCGTACGATAAATCGGAACGCGCGTGATGTTCGGTTCTGTGGCGCGTGCTCTGACGGAGGTCGTGATGAGGAAAGATCGACTGACGCAGTTCAGGAAGCGCCTGATCGAGAAGCATCGGCAGCTTGCGGACGAAGTCGGACGCACGGCCCTGTACGGCAAGGATCAGGAAGACGACTCCATCAAGGACCTCGGTGACCAGGCCAATACCGCGTACACGCGCGAATTCTTCTTCGAGCTCGGCAACGGCGATCGGCGCATCCTTCGCGACGTCGTGGCCGCGCTGCAAAAGATCGACGACGGCTCCTTCGGAAACTGCGAGCGCTGCGGCGAAGCCATCGGTGACAAGCGCCTGGAGGCGCTGCCGTTCGCGCGCCACTGCATCGACTGCCAGCGCGTGATCGAGCAAGAGGAGCGGATGGCGGCCGGCTAGCAGCGCGCTTCGCCCGACCGTCGCGCCCGCCCCATGTCGCTCGAGTCCGCTCGGTTCTCACTCGACTCTCTTCTCGCCGCCGGCCATCGTGCGCTGCGCCTGCTCGGGCTCGAGCGCGCGCCAGCAAGCGGCGACGACGATCCGCAGGCGGTCGAGGCCATGCGTGCGGCTGAGGCGGCGCGCGCCGGCGGCCACGTCGAAGAGGCGCGCACGCGGTTCCGCTACATCGTTCAGCGCTGGCCCGCGCACGTCGGCGCGCTGCACGCGCTGCGCGACCTCGCCGTGGAAACGCGCGAGTGGGACGAGGCGATCGCGCTGCAGCAAAACATCCTCGCGCAGGCACCCTCGGGCGAGCGTCACGCGGAAGCCGAATGGCTCGCCGCCGGGTATTACGAGCTCGGACGTCTCGAGCTGGCGCGCGGCGAGGCGACCGCCGCCGCCGGCCACTTCCGCGCTGCCCTGCGCGCCGACCGGGACTTCGTGCCGGCGTCGGTCGCCCTCGGCGATGCGCTGGAGGCGGCGGGCGATCCGCGCGAGGCTGTGCGCGCCTGGGAGCGCGCCGCCGAAACGCATCCGGTCCTGCCGTTGCTCGCCCGACTCGAGCGCGTCTATCGCGAGCAGGACCGCCCCAGCCGCATGATCGCGCTCTATCGCTCCGCTGCCGAGCGCGCCCCGGACGATCTCGCGCTCGCCGCCGCGCTCGGCCGCGTGTACTTCGAGCTCGAGATGCTCGACGAGGCGGCCGATCAGTTCGAGAAGATCGAAGTGCGCGCGCCCGATCTGCCGACGGTGCATGCGTTCCTCGGCGCCATCTTCGAGCGCCGGGGCGAGCCGCGCGAAGCGTTCGACGAGTATCGTCGGGCGCTGCGTCTGGCACACGGGTTCGACTGGCCACACCGGTGCGCCGCGTGTGGCGCCGTGGCGCCGCGCTGGCAGGACCGGTGTGACGCCTGCCGCCGCTGGAACACGCTGCGTCCCGCCTCCGCGCGCTGAGCAGTGCCGTGCGCGCGTGGGCCGTGGCTGCGCTCGACCTCGTCTTCCCCGCGCACTGTCCCGTGTGCGAAGCGACGTTGGGCGCCGGCCGGCGCGATCCGCTGTGCGGCCCGTGCTGGAACGGCATCGCGCGAATCGACCCGCCGTTCTGCGCCCGCTGCGGGATCCCGCGGCTGCCGATCGAGCCGACGCTGCACGAGACCGAAATCTGTCCGGCGTGTATGGGCGCGGCGCCGGCCTTCGACTGGGCGCGCGCGGCTGCCCGCTATGAGGGCCCGTTACGCGAAGCCGTCCATCGCTTCAAGTTCGGCCGCCGCGCGGCGCTGGCGCGACCGCTCGCCGCCCTGATGGCGGAGCAGTGCGCGGCCGCCGTCCCTTCCGGCGCGGTGATCGTGCCCGTACCGCTGGCGCGCGAGCGCGAGCGAGAACGCGGGTTCAACCAGGCAGCCCTGCTCGCCGAGCGGCTGGCGCGCGCACTCCACGCGCGGTGGCGGCCGCGCTGGCTCGCGCGGCCGCGCGCGACGGCGCCGCAGACCGCCCTTGACGCGACCCAAAGGCACGCCAATGTTCGCGGCGCGTTCGTGGCCTCGACGTCCGCCGCCGGCGCGGACATCGTCCTCGTGGACGACGTGCTCACGACCGGCGCGACTGCGGCAGAGTGCGCACGCGCGCTGCGCGCGGCCGGCGCACGCTCGGTCGGGGTACTGACAGTTGCTCGTGTGTCGTAAGGGGCCGTATAATTTGCTCCAATCGTAGGAACCCCGGAATGTTCGGCCCACAAGGAGCTCTTCCATGAGTATTCGAGTCGGCGTCAACGGATTCGGCCGCATCGGGCGCGTGTTCTTCCGCACCGCGCTCGAAGCGAGTGGCGATATCCAAGTGGTAGGCGTCAACGACCTGGCGGATGCGAAGACTCTGGCACACCTGCTCAAGCACGACTCCGTCCACGGCGGACTGAAGGCGGAAGTCACCGCCAAGGGCGAGGCCATTTTCGTGAACGGGCGCGAGATCCGGGTCTGCGCGATCAAAGACCCGGCTGCCCTGCCATGGAAAGAGCTGGGCGTCGACGTCGTCGTCGAGTCCACCGGGATCTTCCGTGACACCGCAACGGCCAGCAAGCACATCACGGCCGGGGCCAAGAAGGTGATCATCACGGCGCCCGCGAAGGATCCCGACGTGACGGTCGTGCTCGGGGTGAATGAGAAAGCCTACGATCCCGCGAAGCATCGGATCATTTCAAACGCGTCGTGCACGACGAACTGCCTGGCCACCACGGCCAAGGTGCTCGACGACAAGTTCGGCATCAAGCGCGGGTTCATGACGACGGTGCACTCGTACACCAACGATCAGCCGATCCACGATTTCCCCCACAAGGATCTGCGTCGCGCCCGCGCGGGCGCCGTCAGCATGATCCCGACCACGACGGGCGCCGCGACCGCGGTGGGCCTCGTGCTGCCCAAGCTCAAGGGCAAGCTCGACGGCATCGCGATCCGCGTGCCGACGGCCAATGTCTCGGTGGTGGACCTCGTGGCGGAGCTCGACCGGCCGGCCACGCCGCAGACGGTGAATGACGCGTTCCGCGAGGCGGCCGCCGGCTCGCTGCGCGGCATCCTCGACGCGACGGACGAAGAGCTCGTCTCCGCGGATTTCAATGGCAATCCGCACTCGTCCATCGTCGATTTGCCGTCCACGGCGTTCGTCGATGGCAACCTGATCAAGGTGCTGGCCTGGTACGACAACGAGTGGGGCTACTCGTCGCGCGTGCGCGATCTGATCAAGTTCATCGGCAAGACCCTCTGACCTTGCCGAAGCTGACGATCGAGCACCTGCCGCTGGCAGGTCGACGCGTCTTCGTTCGTGCCGACCTCAACGCTCCGCTCGAGGGCGGAGCCGTTTCGGACGACACGCGCTTGCGCGCCGTGCTCCCGACGCTGCGCTTTGCGTTCGATCAGGGCGCGGCGGTGGTGCTCGCGTCCCACTTGGGCCGCCCCAAAGGCGGGCCCGATCCCAAGCTCTCCCTGAAGCCCGTGGCCGAGCGCATGGGCGCGCTGCTCGAGCGGCCCGTGCCGCTTGCGCCGGACTGCGTGGGCGAGGCCACGCGCGCGCAGGCGCAAGGCTTGAAGGCCGGTGAGGTTCTGCTGCTCGAAAATCTTCGGTTCCATCCCGAGGAGGAGAAGAACGACGACGGCTTCGCGCGCCAGCTGGCCGAGCTCGCCGACTGCTATGTCGATGACGCGTTCGCCGCGGCCCACCGCGCCCACGCGTCCATCGAGGCCATCACACGACATCTGCAGCCGGCGGCGGCGGGATTACTCATGCAGCAGGAGCTCTCCGCGCTCGGCCGGATCCTCGACGCGCCGGCACGCCCGCTGGTCGCGGTGCTGGGCGGTGCCAAGGTTTCGGACAAGGTCGCGCTCGTCGAGCACCTGATCGGCAAGGTAGACGCGCTGGTGATCGGCGGCGGCATGGCCTTCACGTTCCTGCGCGCCCTCGGCCACGCGGTTGGCCGCTCGCTGGTGGAGCCGGATCGCATCGAGACCGCGCGCGCCGCGCTCGAAGCGGCGCGTCGGCGCGGTGTGCAGCTCACGCTGCCGGTGGACGTGATCGTCGCCGATGGGGTCGACAGCGCTGCGGGCCGCGCGGTCGGCATCCGCGAGATCCCGGAAACGCAGATGGGCCTGGACATCGGACCGCGCACCGTCGAGCGCTTCACGGCCGTGCTGGCCACCGCGAAGACGATCGTGTGGAACGGACCGATGGGCGTCTTCGAAAAGCCGCCGTTCGCGGCGGGCACGGTGGCCGTCGCACGTGCGGTCGCCGGGGCGCCCGCGTTCAGCGTGATCGGCGGCGGCGACACTATCGCCGCCGTCAACGCCGCCGGCGTCAGCGACAAGATCGGATACATCTCGACCGCGGGCGGCGCCTTCCTCGAATTTCTGGAGGGGCGGACGCTGCCTGGCGTCGCCGCTCTCACGGAGGCCGCCTGATGCGCACGCGGCTCGTCATCGGCAACTGGAAAATGGTCGGCACGCTCGCGGAAGCACGGCCACTCGCCACGGGCATTCGCGACGGGCTCAAGCGGTTCAAGGGCGTCGACGTCGTGCTGTGTCCGCCGTTCACCGCGCTCGCCGCGGTGGGCGAGATCATTCAGGGCACCGCCATCGGCCTCGGCGGCCAGAACTGCCACCATGAAGGCTCGGGCGCGCACACGGGTGAGATCGCCCCGCCGATGCTCGTCGAGCTCGGCTGTCGCAGCGTGCTCGCCGGGCACTCCGAGCGGCGGCGAGAGATGGGCGAGACCGACGAGCTGATCAACAAGAAGGTGCACGGCGCGCTCACGTTCGGTCTCACGCCCGTGCTCTGTATCGGCGAGACTGCGGAGGAGCGACGCCAGGGCCTGACGTTTACGACGGTCGAAGGCCAGCTGCGCGCAGGCCTGGCGGGGCTGGACACGGCCGCCGTCGCCCGCGTCGTCATCGCGTACGAGCCGGTGTGGGCTATCGGGACCGGAGTGAACGCCACGCCGCAGCAGGCGGCCGAGGTCCACGGGTACGTGCGCGGGCTCCTGTCGGAGCTCGCGTCCAAGGAAGTCGCCCAGGGTTTGCGAATTTTGTACGGCGGCAGCGTGAAGGCCGACAACGTGGAGGCGCTGCTTGCGGAGGGTGAGATCGACGGCGCGCTCGTCGGCGGGGCGAGCCTCAACGCGCAGGGTTTCGTGTCTATCGTCAAGAAGGCGGCGCGAGGCGTCGCCACCCCGAGGTGAGTCGATGTTTATCGCGCTGACGATCATTCATGTCTTGATGTGCTTCGCCATCATCGCCATCGTCCTGCTGCAGGCCGGCAAAGGCGCCGATATCGGCTCGGCCTTCGGTGGCGCCGGGAGCCAGGCGGTGTTCGGCTCGATGGGTACGCCGACCGTGCTAGGCAAGATCACGGGCGCCATCGCGATCGTCTTCACGCTGACGTCGTTCTCGCTCGCGATCCTCGGCGGCGAGCGGTCGTCGTCGGTCGTGCGCGAAGCGCCGCCCGTGGCGGCGCCCGCCGCGCCGGCGACGCCTCCGGCGCCCGGCGACGCGGCACCGTCGACGCCCGCGCCCGCCGCTCCCGCGACCCCGCCCGCGTCGTCGAAGTAGCGCGGGAGATTCCGGTGCGCTGGCGCGCTTCGCGACGGCCTGTGGCGGCAGTCGTTCTGCTCATGATGGCGGCAACGAGCTGCTCGCGTGACTCCGACAGCGCGCTGCCCGGCGCTGCGTCCGCAGCCGGCGTGACGCCTGCGTATGGCGACACGTTCATCGATTCACTGCTCGGTAACATCTCGAGCCTCATACCGACCATCACGAGTGACGGCGCCTCGCACGAGGTCGGCAATCAGATTTACTCGGGCCTGGTCACGTTCGACAAGGACCTGAATCCGGTCGGCGACCTCGCCGAGTCCTGGGAATTCAGCCGCGACTGCACCGATCTCACTTTCCGACTGCGGCCCGGCGTGAAGTGGCACGACGGCCAACCGTTCACGGCCGACGACGTCGTCTTCACGTGGCAGACCATCATGGACGACAAAGTGCCGAGCCCGTACAAGTCGGAGTACGAGAAGGTGGAGAGCGTGCGCGCGGACGGACCGGGCATCGTGCGCATCCATTACTCCCAGCCGTTCGCGAAGGCGTTGACGAACTGGGCCACCGCGATGCTGCCCAAGCACCTCCTCGAGCGCTACGTGCGCGAGGGCCGCATCAAGGAGGCCCCGCAGAACTGGTCCGCGCCGGTCGGCACCGGTCCGTATCGGTTCAAGGAGCTGCGCTCGGGCGAGAAGATCGTGCTCGTCTCGAACCCGGACTACTGGGAGGGACGTCCGTACGTCTCTCGTATCGTCTATCGAATCATCCCGAGTCAGGCCACCACGTTCCTGGAGCTCAAGGCCAAGGGCGTCGACGCCACATCGCTCACCGCGCTGCAGTACAAGCGCCAGACCGATTACCGCGCGTTCGATAACGCCTTCCGGAAGTTCCGCCACCCCGGCAACGGCTACACGTACGTCGGCTTCAACCTCAAAGACCCTCGCTTTGCCGATCCCCGAGTGCGCCACGCGTTCGCCCACGCGATCGACAAGCGCGAGGTCATCGAGGGTGTGCGCCTCGGACTCGCACGCGAGGCCACTGGTCCCTTCAAGCCGGGCACGTGGGTCTATAACGACAAGGTCAAGAAGTACCCCTACGACATGGACAAAGCCCGCGCGCTGCTCGCCGAGGCCGGATGGAAAGAGCGGAACTCCGACGGCCTGCTCGTCAAGGACGGCCGGCCGTTCACGTTCGAGCTGCTCACCAACCAGGGCAACGACGAGCGCAAGAAGGTCGCGGAGATCGTCCAGGCGCAGCTCCGCGAGCTCGGCGTGGGGGTCGAGATCCGAACACTCGAGTGGGCCGCCCTGCTGAAGGAGCACATCAAGAAACGCAACTTCGAGGCGATCGTGCTGGGCTGGGGCATCGGCATCGATCCCGATCAGTACGTCGTCTGGCACTCGTCACAGATGGCCAACGAAAAGCTGAACCACATCTCCTATTCCAATCCCGAGGTCGACCGTCTGCTCGAAGCCGGCCGCACGACCTGCGTGCGGGAGGAACGCCTGAAGTACTACCACCGGCTGCAGGAAGTGCTCGCCGAGGATCTGCCACTGATCTTCCTTTACTTCCCGGACGTGCTGCCCGTCGTCTCGTCGCGCGTCCACGGCATCGATCCGGGCCCGAACGGCATCCGCTGGCACCAGGACAGGTGGTTCGTGCCGAAGGCCTTGCAGCGGTACACGGCGGGCTGAGCGCTGCTCGCGTACGCGCTCCGGCGACTGTTGTTTGCCGTCCCGCTCCTGATCGGCATCACGTTCGTGTCCTTCGCCGTCATTCATCTGGCGCCCGGCGAGCCCGGCGAGATCACCACCGGCGACCCTAACCCGGTGGACTGGCGGTCTGTCCAACAGATGCGCGAGATCTATGACCTCGACAAGCCGCTGTACGTGCAGTACTGGAAGTGGCTCAAGCGCATTGCGTTCCTCGACTTCGGCCGCTCGTTCGCGCCGCACGGCCGTCCAGTCATCCAGATGATCCGCGAGCGGTTACCGATCACGCTGTCCCTCAACATCATCGAGATGCTGATCATCGTCGCCATGGCGGTCCCCATCGGCGTGACGTCGGCCACGCGGCAGTACTCAACGTTCGACAAGTCGACGACGGTGTTCGTCTTCGTGGGATTCGCCACGCCCGACTTCTGGCTGGCCGTCATTCTGCAGATCCTCTTGGGGGTCCATCTGGGATGGCTGCCCATCTCTGGCCTGCGCCTGCCGGTCTGGGAATACCTGCCGTTCTGGCAGCAGCAGTGGGACTTCGCGAGCCATCTCATCCTGCCGATCACGGTCGCGACATTCGGTGGCCTCGCCGGGTTCTCGCGCTACATGCGCCAGTCGATGCTCGAGGTCATCCGGCAGGACTACGTGCAGTCGGCGCGCGCCAAGGGCCTGCCAGAGTCGGTCGTCATCGGCAAGCACGCGCTGCGCAACGCGCTGCTCCCGATCGTCACGGTGCTCGGCCTGTCATTGCCGGGCCTGATCGGCGGCAGCGTGATCGTGGAGACGATCTTCGCCATTCCCGGCATGGGGCAGCTCATGGTGCAGGCCGTCTACGAGCGCGATTACCCGGTGATCATGGCCAATCTCGTCATCGTCGCGACGCTGACGCTGGTGGCCAACCTCATCGCCGATCTGTCCTACAGCCTGATCGATCCACGCATCCGCGTGAGCCGGCGCGGACGGCGGTGAGCGCGTGAAGGCGTTCTGGCGCGCGCTTGCGAAGAATCGGCTCGCCCTCTTCGGCGGCGCGGTGGTGCTCGTGCTGGCGATCATGGCCGTGGGCGCGCCGCTGCTGGCCCCGCATGATCCGAACAAGCCCGACGTCAAGCGAATCCTCGATTCGCCGTCGTCCCGCCACTGGCTCGGCACCGATCAAGTCGGGCGTGACGTGCTCTCGCGCATGCTCTACGGCGCGCGCGTGTCGCTGGCCGTCGGCTTCGTGTCCGTCGGTATCGCGACCGTCATCGGGATCGCGCTGGGCGCCGCCGCCGGCTATCACGGCGGCATGGTCGACGCGGGCGTGATGCGTCTCGTCGACCTGATGCTGGTCTTCCCGCGCTTCTTTCTGCTGCTGGCCGTGCTGGCGTTTCTCAAGCCGTCGATCTGGACGATCATGGCCGTCATCGGCCTCACCGGATGGATGGGCGTCGCGCGGCTCGTGCGCGCCGAGTTCCTCACCATCAAGGAACGGGAGTTCGTCATCTGGTCCCAATCGATCGGGGCGAACGCGCTGCGCATCATCTGGCGGCACATCCTGCCCAATGCGATGGCGCCGGTGCTCGTGGCGATGACGCTCGGCATCCCCGCCGCTATCCTGACCGAGTCCGGCTTGTCCTTCCTCGGTCTCGGCGTGCGCCCGCCGTATGCGACGTGGGGCAACATTCTGAACGACGGCAAGGAAGTCATCGAGCTCGCATGGTGGCTCTCGGTCTATCCCGGGCTCGCGATTCTGATCACCGTGCTGTCCTACAACCTGCTCGGTGAGGGCATTCGCGACGCGCTCGATCCGCGGCTTCGCCAGAGCGTCGGACGGTTTGGCGCGCGCGGACGTTAGGGTATACTTCGCCCCTGTTCGAAACCGATCCGCGAGCCGAAGTGGCGGAACTGGCAGACGCGCACGTTTGAGGGGCGTGTGGGGCAACCCGTGGGGGTTCGAGTCCCCCCTTCGGCACCATCAAGAAACTACAGCGTGCAGATCTGCTTGTTCTGAGTAGCGGTAGGCGCGAACGACGACGGCTGCGAGGGATCGCAGCAGCGGTTTCGGAGATATCTCGGACTTGCTCTGCTCCAGTGAGCACCCAAAAGCACATCGCCGGCAGGGTGATCTTCGATCATGGAGTATCGGCTCGAGCGCGAGGCCGAGAATAGAGGAGGCCAGCATGGCGTACATCGGCCACGTCGTACGAGAGATCGTTGTCGAGCCAGCCGTGATCCCCGTTCCTGATCCGATTCCTGTCGCTGCTCCTGAGCCTGCAGCGGCTCCTGTCACCACGAAGGACGACGAGGGCGAGGTGGTCCCCGCCTGATCGACGCCAAGGACTAGAAGGATGAACGAGTGGCTCGCCCTCACCATGTTGGCGCTGGTCTTCGCATTCGCCACCTTGATTCGTGTCCTGCTCGGACCTGTCGCCACTGAACCCGCGTCGTCACGAGATACAACGCCGTGGTGGCCGTCGTACACGACGGCGCTCGACCAAGCCGTTCAGCGTCAGTTACTCCTTCAGTTAGCCGTGCCGCCGACGAGCTTGCAGGGGATCGAATTACCACCAAGTCATCCCGTACCCGTCGACCGGCAAACTGATCCCGTACTCGGCTGGCGGTTTTGGTCGCTGCGCCAGGGCTTCTCCGAATCCGGGCATACGACGATGTGGCTGCTGACATCAATGAACGACACCGTGTGGCGCCCTAGAGTCGCGATGCGAGCAACGTGTGAGGCGGGCCGCTTGGTGCCGTTCCAGGCGGTCCCGCCGAATCCGTTCCACGACGCACCGACTCAGCAATGCACGTGTGGTGTGTATGCGTTTCGGCCCGAGTCATTCATAAACGGGATATGGCAAGCCCCTCTTGGGTGCGTCGTGGGCGAAATCAAAGGTTGGGGCCGTGTGATGGAGCACCAGTTGGGATGGCGTGCCGCCTCAGCATATCCGTCTAGCATCTTTTTGTTCTGCGCCTGGTGCTACAGCGAAGGGCACTGGACGCGAGCGGATTGGGTCGGGTTCGGGTCGCTATCGGGCATTGTGGTGGCGAATGCTCTCACCTCCTTGACGAGGATGGCTCGAGTCGCGGCGCTGGTGCCGGATCCGGATACTCCGATGGGGATATGTGATCGCCACTGGGACGCCCCAGCAAACCGGCCGCCTATTCGCGGACACGTACACAGCGCGGCCGATGTAACAGCGCGCCTGTTGGCTGATTACGGAGTCAAGGAAGCCGCCCCCCCGGGAGCAGATCGCTGACCGCGCGTACGCTGACGCGCGCTGTGGTGACGCTCGCAGCCCGCGATATGTGAGACACAGCTACACGGTTGCGCTCACGAGCAGCGCTAGCGACCTCGCCTCCGACACTCCGGCCCACACGACGGGAAATTCAACTGGGTGAAGGGCCTGGCGTTCTCCATCCCGCGTCGCCGACGGCGATCGCGACCGAGGCCGCCGCGGCAACGAAACCCAGCAGCATTGCCCCTGATGTCAGCGACCACGGTCGCGTTCGTGCGGTCACGCGCAGCCAGCGGATGACGGGACGATGGGTCCACCGAGCACGATCGAGCGGATCGGCGCCGGCCGGGACGACCAGCACCGCGAGCGGAATGTCCATCACGGGTCTCGCGCCGTTCCATGTCACACGAAGCGTCGGCGCGCTTTGCACCGTCGTGTCGCGCGCGAGGGCAACGGGGACGGGCGCCCACACGCCTTGCGGGGTCAAAAACGCCGCTTCCTCGGAGTACGCCCACATGACGTAGACGTCGTACCGGTTCGTGCCCGCCGACGATCCGGTCGCGGGCGCAACTTCGAAAGTGGCGCTTCCGCCTTCCGACACCTGCGCCGGCGTGATCGCGAAATCGAACGGCGGTGCCGGCAACCGCGCGTACGTCGACGTCGGCGCGATGCTCAGCGCTGCGGCGACCACGGCAATGCACACCGTTTTACGCATGACGGTGTCGCGCTCCCCACAGGCCGAGCACCAGGACGAGCGCGGCGGCGACAGCCGTGACCATGAGGCCGATCCGCAGCGACGTCGGCTGGTATGCGAACTCCACGCGATGCTGTCCCGCCGGCAACGACACCGCGCGAAACGCGTGATCTGCGCGCATGATCGGCACGTCGCGGTCGTCGACGCGCGCTCGCCATCCCGGGAACCACGTATCGGTCAGGACCAGCAATCCCGGGACGTCGGTGGTGGCCGTGATCGTCACTGCCGTCGTGTCGTAGCGCTCGATCGCGGCGCTGCCGGTTCCCGATCGTCCCGTGATCGGCGGATCGGCGCAGTTGCCGAGCAGCACTTCCTCATGAAATGCGAGCCGTCCCTCCCGGATGAGCCCGAGACCGGTCTGGTCGTCGACGCAGCGCGCGTTGAAGACGATGAACGCGCGGGGAAGCGCGGCGTCGTTGCGCCAGACACGGGCATCCGGTCCGTCGTAGTCGAGCACGAGCCCGGGCCGTGGACTGCCCTCACGCGGTCCGACGACGACGTAGCGCACGCCGAACAGGTCGAACGCCGCTGATCGGACGACCTTGATCGCGCTCAGCGGCTCGTCCCCGTGCACGGCCAGCGGGTTGTCGCGGAAGCCCATGGCCATGGCGCGCCCGCTTCCGATCGCGCCGACGACGTCCTCGATGCGCCGCGGCGTCATCGCGTCGAAGCCTTGCATCTCGAACAGCCGATACACCGTGCCGGTGCTGCCTGTCAGCGTGACGCGCGATCCATCGCGGGTCGCGGTTTGAAGCCGCGTCAAGAGAGGCGGCGTCGGGTAAAAGCGCGGCGCGTCGATGACCGGGTTGTAGCTGAGCGCAAACGGCAGCGCGCTCACGGCCTGCACGGCGATCAGCGCGATCGCGGTGCCTCGGCCGGCGCCCGAGCGCATACGGAGGAGCACGACGATCGCCGCCGCCGTGAGGGTGGCGGCGAACCACGCGTAGTGCGGCCAGAGCTTGGCTTGCCGCGCTTCGTCGACACTGAGGAGCGCGCCGAGCGCGATCCAAACAAGAAGCATCGCCCACGCCTTGGTGACGACCGCCGGCCACCGCGCGGCGGTGACGTGAGGGATCTCGTCGACGGCGATGGCCGCGAGGGCGCAAACTGCGAAGACGGCGAGGTGACCGAGCACCAGATTTCGCATGAGCGACATGACCGGAAGCGCGGCGATCTCGCTGACGAGCGGCATGCCATAGGTCACCGCCGCGGTCAGCATCGCGAGCCCGATGAAGAACCGTGCTTCCGGATGGCGGCTGCCTGCGATGGCGGCGATCGGAAGCATGACCAGCGGGACGACGCCAACGAACACGAGCACGATGCTGAGGTGCCAGTCACCGACATAGTCGGTCCCGCGGTCGAAAACGTACGGCATCAGCGCGGTCAAGGTGGCGCGAAACGGAATGGTCAACGTGGGCGTCCACTGCGCGCGGTACGCGAAGACGGCGCTGTCGCGAAGATATTCGAGAAAGGGCAAGATCTGGATTGCCGCGAGCGCGGCGCCAAGCGTCACGCCACCTGCCCAGCGCAGGAGCAGCGCGATGGGTGCGGCGGCGCCGATGGCGAGCATCGCCGTCCACGCCGTGGCGGCGACGACGTCCTGAAACGCGCCCTGTGGATACCCCGCAACGAGGTCCAGCGCGACGGCGACGGCGATCAGCGCGATCTCCCGAGCGCCCGAGGCGCCGCGCAGGCGCTGCGCGAGCCCGAACAGCAGCGGCAGAAATATCATCGTGCTCGAGAACGGCCAGAGTAGCCAGCCGACCATCGGCCCACTGAGCTGGAACGCGAGCGCACCGATGAGCGCGCCGACGAATGAGACGGGGAGTCCCCGCAGAAACCAGTACATCGCGACACCAGCCGCCGCGAGCTTCAGCGCCGCCGCCAGCGTCAGCGCGGTCGTCAGCGGCAGCACGTACGCCAGCGCGGTCAACGGGAACAACATTGCGGAGTGCGGATGGGCGAAGAACGGGACGCCGCCGAACGCGTACGGATTCCACAGCGGAAACCGTCCCACGCGAATCTCCCGCGCGCCAAAGACCGCATATGGGTGCAGAAACTGCGAGACGTCGCTGAGTGTAGGGTCGTGTGAGCGATAACCAGGCGCTAACGATTGCCAGGGCGCGTGGTCGAGGAGGTTGTCGGCGGACGAGACGACCTTTCCGGTGACCAGCGCCGGGCCGAAGATCGCAATGGGAACGAGGATCAGACCGACGGCGCACAGCCAATCGAGGCGCCGACACGAGGGCACGTGCCGACAGTAGCATCGGCGCGCTCAAAGCGACGAACGTTCAAAAAAGCGACGAACGTTCAAAGCGCCCCGGTGAGTCCGGGGCGCTTTGTTTAGTCTGCGGCCGTTACGACGTTATCTCGCCGGAACGCACCGACCGTTGAAGATGACCTGATTTGGTCCACACGGCATTGTCGGCAGTGCCGCATCCGGCGAGGGGGGACTTGCGCTGATCCCCGGGCTCGCACTCGGGCTGCTGCCGGCGCTCGACGGGCTGCCGCCCGTGCCAGCGCTCCCGCTGCTTGCCGCTCCTGATGTGCCCGCAGCCGCGCCACTCGACGCGCCTGAGGACGCACCCGACGAAGCACCGGCGCCACTGCTGCCGGAGCTGCCGCTGCCCGATCCCGAGCCGCCGCTCGGACCCCAGGCCAGCACCACGGTGGCGGGCGCGAGTAGCAACGCCACCGCAAGTAGGAACGACAAAACCGTCATCGTCTGCTTTCTCATTCGAGCCTCCCTTGGCCGCTCCTCCATCGGCGAACATGAATGTGTCCAGGAGCACGCAGCAACGCCAATGCCACCGTGCACGTTGCGCGAACGCGCGGAGCGTCCGTGCGGTCGCAGAAGCGGCGTGGCATAATGAGCGGGTTTTGAGGACGCGAATGGAGCTGCCCGTCGTCGAACCTCGCGATCGGAAGCCGCCGTGGCTCAAGGTGCGCGCCCCCGGCGGCCCGAACTATCTCCGACTGAAGCAGCTGATGCGCGACGCGAGCCTGCACTCGGTCTGCGAGGAGGCGCACTGCCCCAACATCGGCGAGTGCTGGGAGGATGCGACCGCGACCTTCATGATCCTGGGCGACGTCTGCACGCGCAACTGTGGCTATTGCGCCGTTGCGCACGGTCGTCCCACGTGGGAGGACCGCGAGGAGCCCGAGCGCGTCGGCCGCGCCGTGCGCGATCTCGAGCTCGAGTACGTCGTCATCACATCGGTGAATCGTGATGATCTCGCGGATGGCGGCGCCGCGCACTGGGCCGCCACGGTGCGCGCCGTGCGCCGCCACGCGCCGCGCTGCCGCGTCGAGGTGCTGATTCCGGATTTCCAGGGCGACGCCGGCGCGCTGGCGACGGTCATCGGCGCCGCGCCCGACATCCTCAATCACAACACGGAGACGGTGCCACGCCTCTACCGCGTCGCGCGTCATGGCGGACGCTACGAGCGCACGCTGGAGCTCTTTCGGCGCTCGCGCGCGACGGCGCCCGCGCTGCCGACGAAGTCGGGCATCATTCTCGGTCTCGGCGAGGAGCGTGACGAGCTCGTGGCCACGATGCGCGATCTCGTCGCCGTGGGCGTCTCCATCCTCACGCTGGGCCAGTATCTGCGGCCATCCGCGCAGCACCTGCCGGTGAGCCGTTACTACCCGCCGGAAGAGTTCGCCGAGCTTGCCGAGGTCGGGCGCGCGCTCGGGTTCACGCACGTTGAGGCCGGGCCGCTGGTGCGCTCGTCCTATCACGCCAAAAAGCAGGCTGACAGCGCCGGAACGGATGTCCGCGGAGCGGAACCACGCGCATCAACGGATGTCCGCGGAGCGGAGCCACGCGCATCTAGAACAGGCCACCCGCGGTCCGAACCGACCGCCGAGCTCCTATAAATGGAATACCTTCCGATCGTCCTGACCTTCGCCTTCGCGGCGGGCGTGGCGGGCGCGCTGCTCGGCATACCCGCATTGCTCGCGCCGCGCCGCTTGACGCCGGTGAAGCTCGCGCCGTTCGAGTGCGGCAAAGACCCGATCGGGGTGAGCGAGGGACGCTTCCCGATCAAGTTCTCGACGGTGGCGATCCTCTTCATCCTGTTCGACATCGAGCTGTTCTTCCTCTGGCCGTGGGCGATGCTTTTACGCCGCCTCGGCTGGTTCGGCTTCATCGAAATGATGGTGTTTCTGGGAATCCTCATGCTGGGGTATCTCTACATCTGGCGTAAGGGGGGGCTCGAGTGGGAGTAGGCAGCTTTTTCACCTCGAAGCTGGACGAGGCCATCGGCTGGGCCCGCAAGTACTCCATCTTCCAGTACCCGTTCGTGACGGCGTGCTGCGGCATGGAATACATGGCGACCTCGTGCTCGCACTACGACGTCGATCGCTTCGGCGCCGGGTTGCCGCGCTTCTCGCCGCGTCAGGCCGACGTGCTGTTCGTCGTCGGCACGATCTCGCACAAGATGGCGCCCGTGCTCAAGCGCATCTATGAGCAGATGACCGAGCCGAAGTGGGTGGTCGCGTTCGGCGTCTGCACGTGCACGGGTGGCTTCTACGACAACTACGCGACGGTGCAGGGGATCGACACGATCATTCCCGTCGACGTCTACATTCCGGGCTGCCCGCCCCGTCCGGAGTCGGTGATCGACGGGCTCATGAAGCTCCAGGAAAAGATCGCGGTCGGGGTCCAGAGGTACTAGGACGGTGGACGGCGGGGCAATCCTCGAGCGGCTGCGCGCGCGCCTCGGTTCGTCCGTGATCGAGACGCACGCCCAGCACGGGGATCACACCGCCGTGGTCGACCGTGCGGCGCTTCCGGCCGCGCTGACCTTCTGCCACGACGACGACGATCTCGGGTTCGACGTGCTCATGGACCTCACGGCGGTCGACTACCAGAAGTATCCCGGCCGTGAGGACGGCCCCCGCTTCGAGGTCGTCTACCATCTCTATTCGCTGCGCGGGAACCATCGGGTGCGCATCAAGGTGCGCGTCGACGAGGACGACGCCGTGGTGCCGACGGCCGTTCCGCTCTGGCCGATCGCCGACTGGTTCGAGCGCGAGGTCTGGGACATGTTCGGCGTCCGCTTCGAAGGCCACCCGAACTTGCGCCGCCTGCTCATGTACGAGGAGTTCGTCGGTCATCCGCTGCGTAAGGACTACCCGATCAATCGGCGGCAGCCGCTGATCGGGCCTCGGATCTGAGATGGACCCCGCACCGGCGACCACGCGGCGCGAGTTCATGCTGGGCGAGGGCAGCGGGACCGGCACCGGTCAGAACCTGACCGTCGGCATGGGTCCCGCGCATCCGGCCATGCACGGGATCATCCGGATCATCGCCGAGATCGACGGCGAGGTCATTCGGAAGGCGGATGTCGAGATCGGCTATCTGCACCGCGCCTTCGAAAAAGACTGCGAGGTCGGCGGCTGGAACCATGCGATCCCCTACACGGATCGCCTGAACTACGTCTCGCCGCTGATCAACAATTTCGCGTACGCCAACGCCGTGGAGAAGCTGCTCGGCATCGACGTCACGGAGCGGTGCAAGTACATCCGCACGATCATGGCGGAGATCTCGCGGGTGTGCGACCACCTGACGTGCGTCGGCGCCTCGGCCATGGAGCTCGGCGCGTTCACCGTGTTCCTCTACATGATCAAGGCGCGCGAGTTCCTCTGGGAGCTGATCGAGGACGTCACCGGCGCGCGGCTGACCATCTCCTACGGGCGCGTGGGCGGCGTGCGGGCCGATCTGCCGGAAGGCTTCGAGCCGAAGGTGCGCGCCGCGTTCAAGCAGACCCGCGAGGTGCTCGACGAGGTTCAGCGTCTGCTGACCGGCAACCGCATCTTCATGGATCGCATGGTCGGCGTCGGCGCGCTCACGCGAGACGAGACGATCGCGTATGCGATCACCGGCCCGCTGCTGCGCGCCGTCGGCGTCGGCTACGACGTGCGCCGCGCGTCGCCCCACTGGGCGTACGACCGAGTCGAGTGGGAGGTGCCGACGCAGAAAGACGGCGACAACTACTCGCGCTACCTGGTGCGCATGGCGGAGATGGAGCAATCGATGCGCATCGCCGAGCAGGCGCTGGCGACAATCCCGGGCGGGCCGATCAACGTGGATTTCCAGGGACGTTCGATCGATCCGGACACCTACGTCGACCAGGGCAAGCAGGGCAAGACCGAGGGGCTTCTGCTCATACCGATCAGGCTGTCGCCGAACCTCGAGGGCCAGGAACGCAAAGCGCTCGAGCGCGTCACCGCGCACGATAAGCGCGTCGTGCTACCGCCCAAGGAGACGGCCTACGGATCCATCGAAGGGCTCATGAACCATTTCATGCTGATCATGGAGGGGTATGGCATCCGCCCGCCGCAGGGCGAGGCGTATTTCGCCTCCGAGGGCGCCAACGGCGAGCTGGGCTTTTACGTCGTCTCCGACGGCGGCGATCGGCCCTATCGCGTGCGCTGTCGGCCGCCGTGCCTGCCGCCGATGGCGGCGCTGCACCGGATGATCGAGGGCGAGATGATCGCCGACCTCATCCCGACCTTTGGCTCCGTCAACATGATCGGCGGCGAGTTGGATCGATGAGCGGAGCCACGCCCATCTCGAACGGGCCACCTGCGGCGCGAGCCGGGCACGCGGACCCCGCTACAACCAATCGAGCCGAGCACGCGGCACCCGCTCCAATAAAGTTTTCAGCTGAGCAGCTCGCCGAAGTGCGCCGCCTGCAGGGGCTCTACCCGGACAAGCGCGGCGCGCTCCTGCCGGTGCTGCACATGGCGCAGGACACCTTCGGCTACATCTCGCTCGAGACCGAAGCGTACGTCGCCGGCTTGTTCGAGCTGCCGCCCGCGCACGTCCATGAGGTCGTCACGTTCTACACGCTGTATTTCCAGCAGCCGAAGGGCCGCCATGTCATCGCCGTCTGTCACAATCTCTCCTGCCATCTCGCCGGCGCGCAGGACATCCTGCGCCATCTCGAGACGCGACTGGGCATCCGGCGGGGCGAGACGAGTGAGGACGGCCGCGTGACCCTGCAGGCCGTGGAGTGTCTCTGCGCGTGCGAGGCGGCGCCGATGGCGCAGGTGGACGAGCGCTACGAGCTGAATCTCACATCCGAGAAGTGCGATCGCATCCTCCAGGACCTTCGCTGATGGCCGAGATCGTCCTCATGCGCAACTTCGACCGCCCGGACTCGCACACGCTGACCGCCTATCGGAACGCCAGCGGCTACACCGCCTGGACGAAGGCCCAGACGATGGAGCCCGCGGTCCTCGTCGACGAGGTCAAGAAATCCAATCTGCGTGGCCTGGGCGGCGCCGGGTTTCCGACCGGCATGAAGTGGTCGTTCATTCCGAAGGCGCACACGGGTCCGGTGTACCTCGTGGTCAACGCCGACGAGGGGGAGCCCGGCACGTTCAAGGACCGGTACCTGCTCGAGCACGATCCGCACGCGCTGATCGAAGGCATGCTCATCACCGCGCGCGCGATCCGCTCGACGCTCGGCTTCGTCTACATCCGCGGCGAATACGTCCAGCCGTGGCGTCGCTTCAGCGCCGCCGTGAAGGAAGCGTACGACGCGGGTCTGCTGGGACAGGGATTCGAGGTCGTGATTCACCGCGGCGCCGGCGCGTATATCTGTGGAGAGGAAACGGGACTGCTGTCGTCGCTGGAGGGCAAGAAGGGCTGGCCCAAGATCAAGCCGCCGTTTCCCGCCATCAAGGGCGCCTTCGGGCAGCCGACCATCGTCAACAACGTCGAGACACTGTGCTGTGTGCCGCCGATCATCCAGCACGGCGCCGCATGGTTCGCCGGGCTCGGTACCAAGACGCAGGGCGGCACGCGGATGTATTCGATGTCGGGCCGCGTGAAGAAGCCCGGCGTGTACGAGGCGTCCGTGTCGATCACGCTTCGGCAGCTCATCGAGAAGGCGGGCGGTGTGAGCGGCACCGGCCGGCTCAAGGGGGTGGTGCCCGGCGGTGGCTCGGCGGCGATTCTCACCGCCGACGAGATCGACGTCACGATGGACGTCGACGGCCTCAAGAACGCGGGCACGATGGTGGGCTCCGCCGGCGTGATCGTGATGGACGAGAGCGTGTCGATCCCCGAGGCCTTGTTCGTGCTCGCGCGCTTCTACGCGCACGAGTCGTGCGGCCAGTGCACGCCGTGTCGCGAGTCGACGGGTTGGATCGAGAAGATGGTCCATCGGATCCTCGAGGGCCACGGCCGCAAGGACGATCTCGACACGATCCTCGACGTCGCCAAGCGCGGCGGAGGCACGACGATCTGCGCGTTCTACGACGGCGCCATCGGCCCCTACATCTCCTACATCGAAAAATTCCGCTCCGAGTTCGAGGCGCTATGCCGAGCATGAGCCTATGCCGAAGCTGACGATCGACGGCAAGGAGATCGAGGTCGAGGCGGGCACCAACCTGATCGAGGCCGCGCGCCGGCTCGGGATCGACATCCCGCATTACTGCTATCACCCCGGGCTGTCGATCGCCGGCCAGTGCCGGCTGTGCATGGTCGACATCGAGAAGACGCCGCGGCCGACCATCGCGTGCAACACGGCCGCCGCCGACGGCATGGTCGTGCACACGCAGACAGACCGCGTGAAGGACACGCGGCGCTCGATCATGGAGTTCCACCTGATCAACCATCCGCTGGACTGCCCGGTGTGCGACCAGGCCGGCGAGTGCTTCCTGCAGATCTACTATATGCAGCACGGGCTCTACGACCCGCGCATGGTGGACGAGAAGGTCCACAAGCCGAAGGCGGTGCCGCTGGGACCGCACGTGATCCTCGACGCCGAGCGCTGCATCCTGTGCTCGCGCTGCGTGCGCTTCTGCGACGAGATCACCGGCACCGGTGAGCTCGGCATCTTCAGCCGTGGCGACCACTCCGAGATCGGCCTGTTCCCCGGTCAGGACCTCGAGAACAACTACTCGGCCAACGTCGTCGACATCTGTCCGGTGGGCGCGTTGACGGACCGCGACTTCCGCTTCCAGGTGCGCGTGTGGTACCTCGACACGACGCCATCGATCTGCCCCGGCTGTGCGCGCGGCTGCAACATCGACGTGCACGTCAACCGCACGCGGCCGCATCACGCCGGCGGCCGGCGCGTGGCGCGGCTCAAGCCGCGCTTCAATGCGGCCGTCAACGCGTGGTGGATCTGCGACCTCGGACGCTATGGCTTCGACCGCGTCGACGATCCCGAGCGCATCCGCTTCGCGCGCCACGAAGGCGTGGACGTGCTGCGCGACGAGGCGCTCGGGCTGCTGGTGGCGGCGCTGCGCGATCACGCGCCCGAGGAGATCGGCATCATCGCATCGCCTGATCTCTCGAACGAGGACCTGTTCGCGCTGAGGCGGCTCGCCGAGCACCGCGGCATCCGCCAGGTGGCGTACGGGGTGCCGCCGGCCACGCCCGCCGCGGACGACGACTTCCTGCTGCGCGCCGATCGTCACCCGAATACACGTGGCGCGGAGGCGATCGGGATCGAGGCGGACGCGGCGCCGATCCTGGCGCGCGCACGGGCCGGCGGGCTCAAAGTGCTGTGGGTGATCCAGCACGATCTCACCGCGTGTGGGTGGCTCGCCGGCGACGTGGCGGAGGCGCTGGGCCGCGTGGGCACCGTGGTGTTCACGGGCACCAACGACAACGGGATGAGCACGCTCTCACCCCTCGTCCTCCCGCTCGCCGCGTGGGTCGAGCGCGACGGCACGTTCACCAACTTCCTCGGCCGCGTCCAGCGCCTCCGCGCGGCGGTGGAGCCACTAGGCGACGCCCTCGCCCCCTGGGACCTCTTCGGTCGCATCCTCTATATGCTCGGCGGCCCCGCGCCGCTCGGCCGCGCCGAGCTGTGGTTCCGCGAGCTCGCCAAGACGGTGCCCGCCTTCGCCTCGCTCACGTATCAGTCGATCGGGTCGGAGGGCGCGATGCTCGCCGGTGCGCCTCCCACCACGGCGCCGGAGCCGCCCGGCCGGCGCGTGAAGACGCCGGCATGACCGCGGCATTGGTGGCAGTGCGAGCCGCAGGCGAGGCGAGCCTGTGATCCTCGACTTCGGCATCGCCTTCGGGCGCGTGGCCTTCGTGATGTTCTTCGTCCTCAACGTCGCCGCCATCCTCGGCTGGGTCGAGCGCAAGCAGTCGGCGATCATGCAGGACCGAATCGGTGCCAACCGCGCGTCGATCTTCGGCCTGCGCGTCATGGGGCTGTTCCATCCGCTGGCCGACACGCTGAAGATGCTCACGAAGGAGGACTTTCTCCCGGCGCGCGCCGACCGCCTGCTCTTCGTGCTCGCGCCCTTCGCCTCGGTGTTCTTCTCGCTCGTCGCCTTCGCGTCGATTCCGTTCGGCGACACGCTGCGTGTGGGCGACCGCGTGATCCCGCTCCAGGCCATCACGCTCAACGTCGGCATCCTCTACGTCTTCGCGATGCTCTCGCTCGGCGTGTACGGGGTGATGATGGCCGGCTGGTCCTCGGCCAACAACTACGCGTTGCTCGGTGGTCAGCGGGCCGCCGCCCTGATGATCTCCGCCGAGATCGCCATCGGTGCCTCGATCATGGGCGTGGTCATGTGGTATGGCTCGCTGAGCCTCCAGGAGATCGCGCGGGCGCAGGGTGAGCTCCTCTTCGGCTGGATTCCCAAGTGGGGCATCGTCGTCCAGCCGTTTGCCTTCATTCTTTTTCTGACTGCCGGCATCGCGGCCACCAAGCGGATCCCGTTCGACCTGCCGGAGGGCGAGTCGGAGATCATCGGGTACTTCGTCGAGTACAGCGGCATGAAGTTCGGCATGTTTCTGATGACCGACATGGTCGAGACCACCGTGCTGGCCGGACTCTGCACGTCGCTGTTCCTCGGTGGCTGGCAGGTGCCATACCTGCTCGCCGACGGTTTCCACTTCCCGTGGGGCACGGTCGTCGGGCTCGGCCCATTGATGGTGAGCCTGCTGCAAGTCGGGTCGTTCGTGACGAAGGTCGCCGTCATGATCTTCGTGCTCATGCTCATCCGCTGGACACTCCCGCGCTTTCGCTACGACCAGGCGATGCGTCTGGGCTGGCTCGGGCTGTTCCCGCTCTCGATCCTCAACATCGTGGTAACCGGCGCGGTGCTGCTGGCGTGGGGAGCCCGACCGTGAGGCTCGCCCAACGCTTCTATCTCCGAGAGGTCGTGTCGGGGCTCGTGCTGACGGCAGGGCACTTCTTCCACAACATGGGCAAGCACATCGCGCACGCGCTCGGCCGCCGGGATGCTCGCGGCGCGGTGACGATTCAGTATCCCGATGAGCGACGGCCGCTCGCGCCGCGGCTGCGGTCGCTGCACCGCCTGGTGCGCCGCGAGGACGGCTCGCCGCGCTGCGTCGCGTGCATGATGTGCGAGACCATATGTCCGGCGCGCTGCATTTACATCGTGGCCGACGAGCACCCCAACCCCGAGATCGAGAAGATGCCCGAGCGCTTCGACATCGATCTCGGCAAGTGCGTGTTCTGCGGCTTCTGCGTCGAGGCCTGCCCGGAAGACGCCATCCGAATGGACACCGGCATCCTCGAGTTCTCGTCGTACAGTCGCCGCGGAATGATTTACACGAAGGAGATGCTGCTGGCGCTCGAGCCGGCGGGGCCTGATGGGGTCCCGCGCTCACCCGTGCCGATCCCGGCCGACCGGACGGTGTGATGGGACCCGTCACGTTCATGATGTTTGCGGTGATCGCCGTCGGCTCTGCGCTCGGCGTGGTGCTCCGACGGAATCCAGTCCACGCCGCGCTCTTTCTCGCGGTGAACCTCGGGACGATCGCCGTTTTCTATCTCGCGCTTGGCGCCGAATTCCTCGCGATCGCGCAGGTGGCGGTGTACGCCGGCGCGATCATCGTTCTGTTCCTGTTTGCGATCTTCGTGTTGATTCCGGCCAAGGAAGAAACCGCGCCGGATCCGCTGCGGCCGTACCGGGTTCTCGCGCTGCCCGTCGGCGCGGTCTTGCTCGCGCTGCTCGTCGCGGTGGTCGCGATCGGGCTGCGAGGACCCGCGGGGGCCGGGACGGCACCCGACGGCGTGCAGTCGATCGCGCGCCTGCTGTTCACGGACTATCTGTTTCCCTTCGAGGTGACGTCGGTGCTGCTGCTCGCGGCGATGGTTGGCGCCCTCCTGTTGTCGCGCCGACGAGAGGGCTGACGCGGCATGGTCCCCGAGGCGTGGTACCTGGGGCTGTCGGCCGTGCTCTTCTCCATCGGCGTGGTCGGCGTGATCGTGCGCCGCGACCCGCTCATCATCTTCATGTCCATCGAGCTGATGCTCAACGCGGCGAACCTCGCGTTCGTGGCGTTCGGCCACCGCTTTGGCTCCGCCGAGGGGCAGGCGGTCGTCTTCTTCGTGATGGCGGTCGCCGCCGCGGAAGTGGCGGTGGGGCTCGCAATCATCGTCGCCATCTTCCGGCTGCGCCGGCGCCTCTCGGTGGATGATCTGAGCCTTATGCGGTGGTAGTTGCGAGCCGCAGCACGCCGCGGGGCTGGGGCCCCGCCGTGCGAGGCGAGTCTGTGAAGAGGTAGTGCGAGCCGCAGCCCGTTCGACGGGCGAGGCGAGCCTGAAATGGAGCTGGTAGTGCGGCCATTCAGATTTCGTGGGGCTGGGGCCCCGCCGTGCGAGGCGAGTCTGTGAAGAGGTAGTGCGAGCCGCAGCACGCCGTGGGGCTGGGGCCCCGCCGTGCGAGGCGAGTCTGTGAAGAGGTAGTGCGAGCCGCAGCACGCCGTGGGGCTGGGGCCCCGCCGTGCGAGGCGAGTCTGTGAA